>OJKI01000013.1_pt1 | contig 207067 bp, 175 predicted proteins | sample 1596431 | NCBI WGS metagenome assembly OJKI01 (sample SAMEA4350165, study PRJEB24818) | metagenome | biome: human; feature: gut; material: faeces | place: Denmark | collected 2013-09 | reverse complement strand
TGTGGTTGCTCTGTCCATTTTGCTGCTGAATCTGCGTAAGATTCAGTGCGCCTTTTTGCAATTTCTGGATTGGCTACTCGGACTTCTGCAATCGCGTGAAAAACGGATGGTTATTCAGTAGACATTAATTATACCATATAAATTCCAGAAATCAAGTGTCATTGCGCAAAAAACCGGACGAAGCATGTGCCTCGTCCGGTTCTTTTTACCTTTGGGTATTACTGCGGTTGCCTTATCCGAAACGCCCTCACATGTTCATATTCCGACAGCGGACCGAACAAATCCACCAGATTCACCCGTGCTGACATTCGCACCGTGTAGATGCTGGTGTACGCGCGCTCGTTTTTGCTGTTTTCGGAGTGAAAATCCACATTCAGCACATCGACGCTGTGCGCTGCAAAGAACGCTTTGATGTACCCTGTGGTTTCAACACGGTGGTCATACTGAATTTCCACCTGCCGAATTGTCGTCGCGGGGATAATCCGCTGGACGATGGTCAGCGTCAGCAGCACAAGCGTACATCCGCTGAGGGCGAGCGTGTAGCAGCCCATGCCGGCGACAAGTCCCAGACACCCGGCGCACCATAGCGACGCGGCCGTTGTCAGCCCCGCAATCTTCTTCCGGCTGGAAAAAATCGTCCCTGCACCGAGGAAGCCGATACCGCTGACCACCTGCGCGCTGATGCGCCCCATGCTGACCGCCACGCCGGTGTTAAGCACGTCGGTGTTAATGGCCAGCACGCGCGCTTCGACGTAGTTCTCCATCACGGCAATCAGCGCCGCGCCGAGGCAGACGAGGATATGCGTTCGTGTACCCGCCGGTTTATTGCGGCGTTCACGCTCATAGCCGATTGCCAAACCAATCAGGATAGCGAGCAGAATTCGCGCGCCTGCTTCCCACCATGCCATTGCGTTTCACCTTCTTTCTCTCATAGAATGCTGTTTGTTTCTTTCTGGTGTTATATTCGCCATATAGCACAAAAGTTCCTGCTTTTTTGTGCAAAAAAGACTGCAGCGGATGAGCGCCGCAGCCTTCTTTGCTTTGCGTTTCGGTTTATTTCAAAAAGTCCTCAATCAGTCCGTGCAGGAAGCGGGCATAGTCGGCACTGACGGCGACGTTGATTTCCGGCAGGTTCGTCCAGACGTGGTGATGGCGGCGATCCATAATCGTCATGCCAAGGGTCAAACCGTCCTGCGTCGATACGCCAACGCGGCCGCGCACGCTCTTGAGCAGCGTCGGGTCAGCCGTCGCCGCAACCGCCATGCAGTCAATGACCGCGCAGTAGGCTTGGAAGCCGCGCCCATGCACGAAGGAAATCGCCTGATGGAGGAACTTTGCTTCGGGCTTGTCGCTCGCCGCCAGCCGCGCAAGGTCTTCGTCCGTAAAGTCCACGGAGAAGTACGTCGCGACGTCCAGCCCAATCGCCGTCACCTGCAAACCGGATTCGTAGACCTGCTTCGTCGCTTCCGGGTCAACGTAGACGTTCCACTCACTTTGAGGCGTGTCGCCCGTGGCGTTGAGGAAGGACGCCTCATTCAGCCCGAATGCGCCGGAAATGGCAATTACTTCGACAATCTTATCCTTGATATCCGGGGCAAGGCGCAGTGCCATAGCGATATTGGTCATCGGTGCCAGACACACCAGTGTAATTTCGCCCGGCTGCTGACGGATGAGGTCGATAATCGCATTGACGGCGTGGGTCGGGTTCTCCGGCAGCTCCGAATCCGGCAGAAAAGATTCGCCCTGCCCGTCGCGCCCGTGGGTAAACGGGTCGTTCGGGATGTCGCGCACCAGCGGGCGCGAGCAGCCGCGGTAGACCGGAATGTCCTCGCGCCCCAGCATCCGCATGATGCGCCGCGCGTTGCGGTAGGTTATGTCCACGGGATAATTGCCGTTGACCGTCGTCACCGCTTGAATGTCAAGATTTGGGTTCTTAACTGCCATGATGATAGCTGAGGAGTCATCCATGCCGGGGTCGCAGTCCACAATAATCTTCCGCATATGTTTCACCCCTTACGCTTTGTCGCTGATGAGCTTGACGTAATACTTGCGCTTGCGCGGGCCGTCGAATTCAAGGAAAAAGATGCCCTGACTGCCACCCAGCACGAGCTTGCCGCCGTCGATAATCAGCGGAATGCTCACGCCCAGCAGGGAACATTTCACATGCCCCGCAGCATCGGTAGGCGTATCGTGCTGATGCTTAAAGTCGATGCGGGTAGGAATCAGGCGGCAGATCTCGTCCTGCAAATCCTCAAAGCCAGCCGGATCCCAGAAGGACGTAATCGTCAGACCCGCCGTCGTATGCGGATTGAAGACGATGCACTCGCCGCTCTGGATGCCGCTCTCGGCAACGAACTGCTTGATGTCGTCGGTCAGATTGATCACGTCGTTGGGCTTGGTTTCCAAATTGAAGCACTTCAGCATTGTTGATTTTCCTCCTCAGTCGTCCACCATGACAATTTCGCTCTGCCGCACGCACGCCGCGCCCTTGGAGAACGACCACGGGCCTTCGCAGCCGCGTCCGCTGCGTTCACCCAGCATCGTCATCAAATAGCCGAACACCAGACACGCCGGGACGAAGTTGTAGAGGCTTTCCGCCAGCACGTTCTTCGCCTTCGGGATAACGAACACCGCCGCCTGCGTTTCGTCCGGCATCTCGCGGTCGGTCACAATCGCCAGCGGACGCCCCAGCTGCTTGGCGTAGCCGATGGTTTCCAGCGTACGAGAATCCGCCTTGTTGTCCTCCGCCGCCCAAATCATCGTGCCGATTTTCTCCGGATGATTGACGAAGAAATTCAGGTGCAGCCATTCCTCGGTGTTGATGTACATCGCCGGGCGGCCAATCGCCTCAAACACCTTCGCCTGCCCGAAGAACGCGCAGGCGTACTCGAAGCCGCTGCCCGCGAAGTCGTAGCAGTCCATGTCCTTCCACTGCTGCGCGACAGCGAACGCGGTGTCGTCCATGGCGGGCAGGGCGGTTTCCAGCGCATCCGCCAGCGCCTTGATTTCCTTGCGGCGCGCGCTCGCAACGTCCATCGTGTAGCGTCCGCGCACTTCGCCGATGCGGATAGCCAGCAGGTACAGCGCCATCACGCAGACCATGTAGCTGCGCGTGCCGGGGGCGGACTCGAACTTGGGAATGTCCAGCTTCAGGATGCGCTCGGCGCTCTGCCCCAGCACGGATTCCTCATGCCCGGTGATGCCCAGTGTGAACGCGCCCGCCTTGCGGCAGCGGCGAACCGCCTCTCCTACGCGCGCCACCTGCCCGGAGTTCGACACGGCAATGACCAGCGGACTCTGCGGCGCATAGCCGAGGTTCTTCTTCTCGTAGTCGCGCGCCAAATCAATCGTCGGCACGACTTCGGTGCGAATCTTCGCGTACTTCTCGAACGCGGGCTTCACCGCCAGCAGCGCTGCATAGCTGTCACCGCAGCCGGTCAGCACAATGCGCTGGATATTGAAGATTTCCGGCGTGGAGAGGACAGTGCGCGTCTTCGGCTCCAGGTCGGCGTACTGCTGTCGCATCAGCTCCGGCAGGCTCATGACCTGGCGGCGAAGGGCGCTGTCGAAATCCATCTTGTTCATGCTTGATGACCTCCTTGAATCATATCAATCAGCAGATTTCCGATGTCGATGCTGTGTTTCAAGCCCGACATGATGACCTCATCCGGCATTTTTGCCGTGAAGTTATGCGTTTCATAGGTGAAATCGCCGTCGTACTGCGCCAGATGCAGGGCGTCGGTGATTTCCGTCCAGTCGCTCAGCCCAGAGAACGGCAGAATATGGTCGTTCTTGATGGAATTGTAGTCGGATATATGGGTGGCTTTCAGGCGCTTGCCGAGGTATTGCAAGGCTTTGCGCTGATCCTGATGGCAGATGGAGGCGTGTTCAACATCCCAGCAGCAGCCGACGTTGTCATACGGCAGGCTGTCCACGAGGTCGCCGAGTTCCTCCGCCGTCACGCAGTAGCGGCGCTTCGGCGCGATGTTCTCCTCCCACAGGTTCTCCACCGCGATGCCCACGCCGTACTTCCCTGCCAGCTCAATGCGCGGTTTCAGGTACTCGATGGTCTTGCGTTTGCTGTCGCGGACAGGGGTGACGCTGTCGAAATCGGTCGCGGCGTGGATGACGAGCCACTTGATGCCGAGGATGCGTCCGCCCTCGATGCCGCGGCGGATGAGTTCGTCGAGGAACTCCTTGTCGGGCGTGTTCGGGTCGCAGAAGTTATAGAAGTGCAGATGCCCCTGCGAGAACTCGATGCCCATCTCGTCGGCGATGTCCTTCGCCTGATGGATGAGCGTCTCCCACTGCGGCGTTTTGAACGGCGTATCGAACACGCTCAGGTCATGGAAATTCATGTCCAGCACGCGATACCCCGCCTGCCCCAGCGTCCGCACGCTGTCCAGAATGCTTGCTTTCGTCCCGTTCGGGCGATTGAAATACATACACGTTGATGTTGACAGCCGCATGGCTTTCTTTCCTTTCATCAGGGAGACCCAAGGGGCGCTGCCCCTTGACCCCGCCAGAGGCTTTGCCTCTGGACTCCAGCAGGGGCGCTGCCCCTGCACCCTGCAAGGGAGTTCCTCCCTTGACCCTTTTTCGCGATTGAGTTGGTGACTTTTTCAGACAGTTTTCGCGTGTTTATACAGGGATTTCGCCTCTGCGGAGGCGACCAGAGGGCTTTGCGATCGCCCTCTGGACTGCTTCGCCCGCCCTCCGGAAGTTACTGTTCGGTCATGTTGGTTATTTTAGTTAGTGGCCAAAAGGTACACTAACTAAAAACTTCCGATTAAAGTCAACTAACAGGAGTGCGCGCCGAAGGTTTCCAAAGGGCGATCGGAAAGCCCTTTGGTGCGCCCGCAGGCGCATCCCCCTGCCCCAATAAAAATCAACTATTATATATAGAAAAATACTACCCAAACGCCTTCGCAGAAGCACTTATGCTTCAATAAAGTGCTTCACCGCATCGAAGACCCCCGCCGAATGACAGTACGGCGAAACATACGCCACCAGCGGCTTCACCTTCGCCAGCGCATTCTGCACCGTCGCCGTGTGCCCCGCCAGACGCAGCATCTGCAAATCATTCTCGTCGTCGCCAATCGCCAGCACATCCGACATCGGGATGTTCAGCCGCTTCGCCAGTTCCGCGACACCCGCCGCTTTCGTGCAGCCGGGATGCACAATTTCGACTGCCTTGTCGCCGTATCGCGTGTAGCTGTACTGGTCGCCTAAATGCCGGATGAAGTCCTCCACATAGTCGATTTTGTCCCCGGTTTTGTCGCTGTCCATGACGCAGATTTTCTCCATCTGCTTTCCGTCATAATCCGCCTGCGTCAGGGGTGCAACGTCATTGTATCGTCCAAAGGCCGCGCGCTGCCGGAGAATATACGGCGTTTCGCGGCAGACCTTCTCATAGCCGTCTTCACTGTAAATGATGCTCATGCCCATGCTATCCGCCTTGCGGAGCATGGTTTCCAGCGGCTTCAGCGGCACTTTGCGGCGAAAAAGCACCCCATCCGGGGCAATGAGCGCCGCGCCGTTGGTCGCCACATAGGGTATGGACACCTGCATGTCCTGCGCATACCGTTCCGTCATGCCCTGCACGCGCCCTGTGGCGAACGTGAAAAGCACGTTTCTGTCTTTCAGCCAGCGCGCCATTTCGCGGGCTGTATCGGTGAGCTGCTCGCTTGAATCAATGAGCGTACCGTCCAAATCGCTGACCACCAGTTTGACCATGATGCTTTCTCCTGCCCCATCGCCCCCGCCCATTGCTGAGCGGGGGGATGGGTTGATTTCCGTTGGGGGGGTCCTATTGTACCAGATTATACTATTTTCAGATAAGAATGCGCCAAGATGCGCCGCGAATTTTTCATTCTGGCTAACGTGAATGAAACGCAGCGTAGCAGCGCTACGCTAAGTGGAATGAGCGGACGCCAGAAGGGAAAAGGCGCAAGCAGATGGCGCAGGTGAATCTGGAAATAGTATTAGTCGTTCGCCAGATGGTAGTCATCCAGACGTTCGTTGCATTCTTCCACAATGCGGTCGTGGCACTCGTCGAGGGTTTCCTCGCCGTTGGCGAACGCCAGCATGTGAGTCTTGATTACGGAGTCGATTTCCCAGTTGATAATGTCGAAGGGTTCCTGCACGTTGGGGTTGGACGCGTGGATGCAGTCGATGGCAACCTTGTACATCGGGTTTTCTTCAAACCACTTGTCCGCTTCGGGCAGGTTGTAGACGGTCTTGTTCACGGGGATGTAGCCAGTCGCCTGATGGAACTGGAACTGCTCTTCCGCGGAGACCATGAACTGCACGAACTCCCACGTCGCATCAACCTGCGCCGGGTCGTTGTCCGGGTCAAACATGACGACGCAGGAACCGCCAACCGCGATGCCGCCCTTGTCGTCCGCGTTCACCTTCGGCAGCGCAGCGACGTTCCACTCGAACTTGTCGCCGACGAGGCTCTTAATCTTGCCGATGCGGGCGGTGGACATAATCGCCATGCCGAAGAGTTCCAGAGAGAATTCTTCGTTGATGTCGTCTTCGTAGGGCTTGTAACCGCCGGTCGCAATGACCTTCTGCCATTCGGTCAGGAAGTTGCGCAGCGTGCCATCTTCGCCGAAGGTGACCTTGGTCATGGGAGCGGTGCGGCCGCCCTCGTTGTCGCCGAAGAAGTTGTAGTCGCCCTGACCGCCGATCCAGTTCGCCAGCTGATAGCGGCGCACCGCGACGTTCAGGCCATAGCGGGTGACGGTGTCGCCGTCCTTGACCATGAGCTTCGAAATGTCATCCGCCATTTCCGCGATGGTCGTCGGGGGCGTGTTCGGGTCAAGACCCACTTCGCGGAACATGTCGCAGTTGTAGTACAGCATGATTGCGGAGCAGGAGAACGGCATACCAACAAGCTGGTTCTCGTAGGTGTAGGAGCGCAGCATGTTGGGTTCGAGGTCGTCGCGGCTGATGGAATTGCCTTCACGGTCAATCAGCGTTCCAACAGGCACGAGGCTGTCGTAGGTCACGGCGCTGGGGATGCCCGCGCCGGCGATCATGGCGACGTCCGGGAAGTTCGCGAAGTCAGACGCCTGCGCGAGGGTCTTGAGCTTCTCGGAGTTGTCGTTGCCCTGATAGACCGCCTTGACCACGATGCCCTTTTCAGCACCGACAGTCGCGTTGAAATGGTCGGCAATCGCTTCAACCGCAGCGCCGTTGACGCCGGTCAGCGTATGCCAGAATTCCACCGTGCGCACATCCTGATTTTCCGCCACAGCCGGAACGACCATAGCCGTCAGGACGAGTGCAAGCGCCATCACGAGAGAAATGATGCGTTTCATGGGGTAATCCTCCTTCTTTATCGTCAAGGCTTTCTGCCTTGGGATACTGGGTGATGCGATTCTTTGGCTGAATCGCTTAAAGCAGCGGGCGTTGCACGTTTTCATACTATTTCTTATAGTATCGCAGAGGATTTCGCCTCTGCGGAGGCGACCAAAGGGCATGAAAACAGACGAAGTCTGCGCTCGCCCTTTGGAAACCTTCGGTGCGCACCCATGTTTATTGAGCTTTACCGGAAGTTTTTAGTTAGTGTGCTGTTCGTTTTCCTAAGCAGCGGATTCGCACAAGCCGCATGAAACTCCAAAAGTTGCGGCGCCGAAGGGGTCAAGGGGGCGAGCGGAAAGCCACAGGTGAAGGGATTCGCTTACCCCTTCACCGCCCCGCCCATGATGCCGCCGACAATCTGCCGCCGGAAGATGACGAACACCGCCAGCGTTGGCAGCAGAACAATCATGCTCGCCGCCATGACCGGGCCGTAGGTCGAGCCTTCGGGGAAGTTCAGCATCGTCACACCGACCTGCACCGTGCGCATCAGGTTATCGTTCGTCACCAGCATCGGCCAGAGATAGGTGTTCCAAGTGCTGATGAAGGACGAAATGAAGATGGTGGTAATAATCGGCGTGGAGAGCGGCAGCAGAATGGTGCAGAAGAAGCGGATGTTCCCGCAGCCATCCACCTCACTGGCTTCCTTCAAGTCCTTGGAGAACGTCAGGTAATACTGCCGCATCATGAAGATGTTGTTCGCGGAGACGAAGAAAACAATCATCATGCCCATGTAGGTGTTAATCCACCCCAGCCGGGAAACTGTGTGGTAGTTCGACACCAGCACGATGTCGCTGGGAACCATCATCGTGCCCATGATGAGCATGAAAATGACATTGCGCCCGCGGAATTCAAAGAACGAGAGGGCAAACGCCGCCATCGACGCGGTAATGACGCGCACAACGCTCGACACGCCCGCCAGAATCAGCGAGTTAAGCATGAAGCGCGGCAGCGTCGTCAGCGTCCATGCCATCTGGTAGTTGTCCGTAATCCAGCGCGAAGGGATAAACTTCGGCGGGATAGTCAGAATCTCTTCCCCCGGCATGAACGAGATAACCAGCGCGTAGAGAATCGGGCTGACAAGCAGAAGACCGATACCAATCGCGATGATTTGGTACAGCACGCTGCGGAAGCGCTTGCGAATCTTCAAAGACTGCGCCGTCGTCACGAGTAATGCACTCCCTTCTTCTCAAAGCGGAAGCTGATGAGCATCACCACGAAGGTCATCAGGAAAGCGATAATCGCCGCCGCATAGCCCTTGTTGTAGTTCAGGTTGTTGACCGACTGCTTGTACATGTAGGAAATCATGGTGTCGATATTAGCGGTGGTGTTCAGCGACGCGCCGCCGGTGAAAATCAGCACCAGCCCGGACATCATCATGCTCTTTGCCAGCGACGTGCAGATGAGGTAAAAAGTCGTGGGCGAAATCATGGGCAGGATGATGTTGACCGTGCGGTGGAAGGGGCGCGCGCCGTCGAGTTCGCAGGATTCGAGAATCTCCGGCGGAATGTTGCGAACCGCTGCCAGGAGGAAGATGAAGTTATAGCCGACATTCATCCACGTCGCGATGATGCTGATGGCGACCATCGCGTAGTGCTTGTCATTCAGCCAGTTGATTTTGACGCCGAGGATGTAGTTCAAAATGCCGATATTCGGATTGTAGGCGAGCTTGAAAATCATCGCGCTGACGGACATGGACATCGCCATCGTGACGGCAAACAGTGTCTCATACGCCACGGACATGGTGCGCTTTTTCGCCGCAATCAGCGCCAGCAGCAGCGCGATGAGGATGCTCACGGGCGAAGCGAGCAGAACGTAGATGAACGTGTTCTGAATCGCCGTCTGGAAGGAGCGGTCTTTGAGGACGCGTACATAGTTGTCAAAGCCCGCGAACTGCTTGAAGACCCCCATCTTGTTGACAACAAAGAAACTGGAGACGACGGTCTTGATAAACGGATAGTATGTAAAGACGAGGAAGAACACCAGCGCCGGCATCAGCCAGAGCCACGGCTCAATCCGCTTTTTGAAGGGTTTAGGCGCCTTCATCCGCCGGGGCTTGATGCTCCCCTGCTTCTTCGCCGTTTCCACTGCCATCACTCCTTTATGAGATCAGCCACATCGCTTTCCGATGCTACATGCCACTGGGGAATCAGCGCCAGAATTTCGTCCGCATCCTTGGCGAAATTGCAGGCATTCATTTCGCTGATTTTGTCCCGCCACACCTGCGGAACCGCGTCGATACCCGCCATCGCGCCGACCATCGCGCCCGCCATCGCGCCATTGGTATCGCAGTCGCCGCCAAAGTTGACGCAGTATTCCAGCGTTTTCTTCACGTCGCCCTTGCCCAGCAGGAACAGCGCAATCGCCGACGGAATGGAGTCCGCGGACAGGTCGCCGCCGCCGAACATGGCGTACAGGTCGTGCAGCGCCTGCTGGTCGTCCTTGGCCTTGCGCACAATGTCGCACGCGAGGGCAATGCGCATTCCGATGTCCGGCGAGGGAATTGAGAAGCCGTACTTCGCGCCCTCCGCCGCCGCTTCGATGGTTGCGTCCACAATCTTGTCGAGGTTCTCTTCGCCGCGCATCGCCTGCGCCACGCCCCACGCAATCGCCGTCGCCGCGGCGTTGCAGACGCGGGTGTTGTGCGTCGCAAGGTCAGTCAGGGCAACGTCACGCGCCAGCTCTTGCAGGGTGCTTCCGCGCAGACCGTGGATGATGCCCAGCGGTGCAATGCGCATGGACGACCCGTTGGTGTTGCCCCACTTGCCGGAGACGGTGATGTCCCCGCCCGCCGCGATGTTCTTCAGCGCGCGCTCGGTGCTCGGCCCCAGCGGGCTGGCGTACTTGTCCTTCACGCGATCCGCCCACGCGATAATTTCCTTCACCACGCTCATCGGCACGACCTTCTTGTCGCGGATGTAGGCGTTCATCAGCGCCATCGACTGCTCCGTGTCGTCGGTATATTCGCCGGCGAGCAGCCCGTCGTGGAAAATGTGTCCCTTTTCCGGCGGATAGAACGTGTCGATCCAGCCATATTTGCTCTTAATCTGCTCCGGGGTCAGGAAGGATGAGGGAACCCCCAGCGCATCGCCGCACGCCATCGCCCACAGGCAGCCCAGTGTCCGTTCTTTGCGCGTCAGTGCCATAAAATAATTCCTCCTTGCTCTTTACGAGCGTTTTCAGCGTGGGAAGAGGCGGATCCGTTCCTTTTCCACCGCGTGCTTGTCTACTTGTCATAAAGATAGCATAAGTTTCATATGCTGTCAAGTAGTTTTGACGTAAATTTTCGTTAAAACGGGGCAAAAACTTTCCAAAGCGGACATTTTCCGAACATTCGGCTTTTCTGGCGCATTCGACCGCCTGTTGTTTTTTTGCTGTCACATCACGGAATGGCGGATTGCCATCTTGACTTTTGGGCGAACTTGTCTTATTATCTATACAGGACATAAGATATACAATGTGGCAAGATACAGACACATTCAGGAGGGATTATCCCGTGCAGTTTTCTATCGACCGAAGCTCCCCTGTTCCCGCGTATTACCAAATTCAGCTGGATTTGAGCGACCGCATCCAGCGTGGCGAATGGAACGACCGCAAGCAACTGCCGTCAGAAAGCACGCTGGCGGAGCAGTACGCCGTCAGCCGCATTACGCTGCGTCAGGCGCTGGCGGAATTGGAGAAGGACGGCATCATCAAGAAGTCGCGCGGCTGCGGCGCGAAGATTTGCGAAAAGCCCGCGCCGTTTGTCCACAAGATGGATTTCTATTCGATTGTCTCGACCCACGAGGGGCATGACGGCAAGCAGGTGACGTCGCAGGTACTGAACATCCGCCGCTTCGACACGCCGACGGAGGATGTCATTGAGCATTTGCAGCTTGAACCCGGCACGCCCGTGGTGTACATCAAGCGTCTGTTTCTCTTCGACGATAAACCGCTGGCAGTCGGGCGTTCGTGGCTGTCCCTGGCGCGTTTCCCCGGTCTGGACGAAACAGGCTTGGGCGAAAAGGGACTGACCGCAACCCTGCGCAGCCGCTACAACACCATCATCCGCCGCTTCAACGACGCGATTGAGGCGGTTCGCCCCGCGCCGGACGAGCGCAACCTGCTCGACGTCTCCTACGACTGCCCGCTCCTGATGGTGCGCGGTCTCTCCTTTGACCAGCACAACGTCCCCGTCGAATATTCCACCACCTACTGGCTCGGCGACAAAGTCCGCTTCACCGTCTCCATGAACACACAGGAGGTGGAGTGAGTGGGAGGCGCCAGAGGCTCTGCCTCTGGACTCCGCAAGGGGCTTTGCCCCTTGACCCCACAAGGGAGTTCCTCCCTTGACCCTTTCGCGCGATTGAGTTGAGCGCTCTTTCATGCTTTGCCCGCGTGTTGATTGGGGGAAACCAAGGGGCTTTGCCCCTTGACCCCAGCAGGGCGCTGCCCTGCACCCGCGAAGGGTCTTCGACCCTCTCGACACCCTTTTCGCGATTGCGTTGAGCGCTCTCTCATGCTGTATCCGCGTGTTGATGCAGGGGGGCGCCTCTGCCCAAAAGCACAAATAATATATAGAACGAAACACCCCAGAACAGGAAAAACCAGCGCAGCATTTCGCTTTCACGCTGGTTTTTTCCTATATTCACTTACAGTGCACCTTGCACCAAAGCTCCTGAATCGGCGGAATCTGCTCTCGCATTCCGGGCGCAAGGCGGCTCCAGATAATCCCCTTCGATGGGCGCGGATACTCGTGCCGCGTCTCAATCAGGCGTGTCGGCGTCACGATGTAGTCAATCGCCGTGTCGTAATCCTCCACCGTCACATCGACATCCACCACCTGCACATCATGCCCTGCGCCGACAATCGCGGTCGTTTCGTCGCACAGCCCGACGGTCGAGAGCATCGCGTACTCAAGGTCGAAATAGCCGTGACCCTTGCCGAAGCGGATGCCGCTTGGCGTAATCGCGGAAGCGCCCGTCACCATCATGTCGATATGCCCGACGGCTTCTTTCAGCTGCGCCAGCGTCTGATGTTTCCAGTAGCGGGATACGCCATCCAGCAGCGATGCGATTTCCTCCTTGCCCTCCGGAATCTGACCGGGGCGAATGAGGAAGAAGCCGCGCGTAATGCCGTAGTTGGTCATCACGACGGTCTTTTTGTCGCGGAAAGCCTGTTCCCGCAGGGTTTCGAGGTTGTTGTCCGGCGTAATGAAAATTACGCGGGCGTTTTTGTACATATCCGTCGCGGTCAGCAGCGCCGTGCCCTTTTCGCTGCCCTCATAGTCGCAAATGAACTCGGAAAACTGCCAGCTGAACTTGCTGTCCGGCTTGGCGACGCGCAGCAGCTCCTCCCAGATCTGTACGCGCGCTTCCTTGGCGTCGAGCTTCTTCTCCATCATGCTTCTCCTCCAGTTCGGAAATTGTTACCCGAAACAGTGTAGCGCGAAGAAACGCTTTTGTCAAGTATAACATATGCTGATTTGTAGACAAGTTTGTATCATTCCTGTTCTTTTTCCGCCTGATGCAGCGCACTCCTCCGATACTGCATCGGACTTTGCCCGACGGCGGCGGAAAATCGCGCGGAAAAATTGCTTGCATCCCCGAAACCAACTTCCCGCCCGATTTCGGATACGCTGCGGTCGGTCAGCGCCAGCAGCGCCTTCGCCTGCGTGATGCGGGTGCTGATGAGGTAGTTGTAGGGCGTTGTACCCATGTAGCGGCGGAAGAGACGCAGGAAGTAGCTGCGGCTCATGTGCGCCTGACGCAGCAGATCATTCAGTGACAGCGGTTGATTGTACTTCTCGCGGATGGTCTGCGCCGCCTGCTGGATCACCTGCTGATTGCTTTCCGTCTGCTCCTGATTCAACAGCCCCTGCGCGCACAGCGTCAGCAGCTGATGCAGCGCCAGCGACACTTGCAGCATACTGTCCACCGTGCCGCTCTCCAGCTCGGCGAAAATCGTCTTGAACTGTTCTTCCACTTTCTGGTCAGTTAGCGTAATCGGGGTCAGCTTTCCCTCCGGAATAAGCCATTCCGCCATTGCCGCCACGCCTGCGCCATCCAGATGCACCCAATCGTGGTGCCAGCAGTGCTGACCGGGGGCAGTCGCGTACCGCTGGGGTTTGCGGCAGTCCATCAGCAGCGCCTGCCCCGCGCGCAGCAGCACCCGGTCATCCCCCTGCTCAATCAGCCCCGCGCCGCGCAGGGTGTAGAAGAGCAGGTAGCTCTCCTTGTGCGTGCGGGCGGTCGAAAAATGCCCCTGCGCCAGATACTGCCCCGCCTCGGTGCATACATACGGCTGCCCCATCGCGGACGCGCCCGGCGTCGTCCGCAGCCAGATACTTTCCGGCAAGACATCCATCGTGTAGGTCAGCATGTGCATCCTCCCCATGCTCTTTTGTCCATATTATACACCAAATTTCGCTTGATTTCTACGGGTTCGGCATTTTTCGCAAAGTAGACTTTTCACAAAAAATCGGCTACCTTTGCGCATGGCAGAATTCGGCTTCCTGCGCTATAATGTGGGTAGTATATGGCGTACTGCCAAGGAGGTATCTCATGCAGCGCATTTTTCTGGCGATTGACATCGGCGCATCGTCCGGGCGGCACATCGTCGGCATCGAGGCGGACGGTGCGCTCCAAACAGACGAGGTTTACCGCTTCCCGAACGGAATGCAGCGCGAAAACGGGCATCTCATCTGGGACATCGAGGGCATTTTCCAGCACGTCAAGGCAGGCATCAAGGCAGCGTTTGCGAAGTATCCGCACATCGACAGCCTGTCCATCGACACTTGGGCGGTCGATTACGTCCTGTTGAAGGACGGCGCGGCGCTTCTCCCCTGCCACGCCTACCGCGACGAGCGCACGCAGGCGGTGATTGACGAGGTGCATCAGCATATGCCCTTCGCCGAACTGTACCGCCGCACAGGCATTCAGTTCCAGCCCTTCAACAGCATTTACCAGCTCTACGAGGACGCGAAAACCGGGCGTTTGCAGCAGGCGGACGACTTCCTGATGGTGCCGGAATACCTGCTGTACCGGCTTTGCGGCGTGAAGGCGCGCGAGTACACGAACGCGACCTCGACCGGACTTGTCAGCGCCGCGACGAAGGAGTACGACCCGGAGATTCTGCGTGCCTTGTCCCTGCCGGAGCGTCTTTTCCCGCGCCTGACGCAGCCCGGCACGGTGCTGGGGCAGCTGACGGCGGATATCGCCCGCGAAGTCGGCGGACAGACCAGTGTCGTCCTCTGCGCGACGCACGACACCGCCAGCGCCGTCGAAGGCATCCCGATGGCGGAGAACGCCCCGTTCCTCTCCTCCGGCACATGGTCGCTGCTCGGTGCGAAGATTCCCGCCCCCATTACGACCCCCGAAAGCATGGCATGCAACTTCACGAACGAGGGCGGCGTGGGGTACATCCGCTATTTGAAGAACATCATGGGCTTATGGATTGTGCAGTGCATCCAGAAGCAATTAGGCATTTCCTTCGCGGAAATGGTGAATCTGGCACGGACGAGCCATTACGAGCAGATTTTCAACGTCAACGACCCGCGTTTCAGCGCACCAGAGGACATGGCGGCGGAAATTCGCGCTGCGCTCTCTCCCGCCCCGGAAACCGACGCCGACCTCATCCGCAGCGTGTACGTCTCGCTGGCGCACAGCTACGGCGAAGCAATTCGCGAACTGGAACGCCTGACGGGTCAAACGTGGGAGAAACTGTACATCGCCGGCGGCGGCGCGAAGAATGCGCTGCTGAACGAGCTGACCGCGCAGTACACAGGCAAGGAAGTTGTTGCACTTCCGATTGAAGCGACGGCGCTGGGGAATCTGAAAATCCAGCGCGAAATTCGCTGATTTTAGCATTTTTCATGCGGCAAACCCCATTTCCCAGAGAATAATGCTTTCATGCAGGGGATTTCGCTCCTGCGGGAGCGACAAGGGGGCTTTCCGCTCGCCCCCTTGACCCCTTCGGGCGCACTCCCATGTTACTGGTCGGTTATGTTTATTGGCATTTAGTTAGTGGGAAAAAGGTACACAAACTAAAAAAGCCTTTCAATAAAAATCAAGCAACAACCGGAGGGCGTGCGAAGGAGTCCAGAGGGCGACCGCGGACTTTGTCCGTTTTCATTGCCCTCTGGAAGCCGCAAATATTACCACTAAGTTAGAAAAGTCAAGCAAGTCACCCGCAAAAACAAATCAAAAGGAGGATTCCCCATGAGCTACCAAGAAGCCAAGCAAAAATACGCTGCCATCGGCGTAGATACCGACGCTGCCATCGCGCGCCTCAAAACCGTGCCGATTTCCCTCCATTGCTGGCAGGGCGACGACGTCCGCGGCTTCGACACCGACCCCAATAAGCCCCTGACCGGCGGCATCCAGACCACCGGCAATTACCCCGGCCGCGCCCGTACCCCCGAAGAGCTGATGGCGGACATCGACGTTGTCCTCTCCCTCTGCCCCGGTACGAAGAAAATCAACCTTCACGCCTCCTACGCCATCTTCGACGAGGAAAACCCGTGGGTTGACCGCGACAAGCTCGAACCCAAGCACTTCCGCAAGTGGGTGGATTTCTGCAAGGCGCGCGGGCTGGGCGCGGATTTCAATCCGACGTACTTCTCCCACCCCATGTGCGACCCGCTGACGCTCTCCAGCCCGAACGAGGAGACCCGCCGCTTCTGGATTAACCACGGCAAGGCGTGCATCCGCATCAGCCAGTACCTCGCCGAGGAGCTGGGTCAGCCCTGCACGATGAATATCTGGACGGGCGACGGCTTCAAGGACGTCCCCGCCGACCGCAAGGGCCCGCGCGACCGCTACCGCGCCAGCATCGACGAAATTCTCTCCGAGCCGTATGACTTTAATCTCGTCAAGCCCTGCATCGAAAGCAAGGTATTCGGCATCGGCGTGGAAGCCTACACCGTCGGCAGCGCGGAATTTGCCCTCACCTACGCCGCATACAACCGCGACAAGTGCATCCCGCTGATGGACAACGGCCACTATCACCCGACCGAGGTCGTCAGCGACAAGATTCCCGCGCTGCTGGCGTTCTTCCCCGAAATCGCCCTGCACGTCACCCGCCCGATTCGCTGGGACAGCGACCATGTGGTGCTGCTGGACGACGAGACGAAGGAAATCTGCAAGGAAATCGTGCGCTGCGGCGGGCTGGATGGGCGCGTCAACATCGCGCTGGACTACTTCGACGCCTCCATCAACCGCATCTCCGCATGGACAGTCGGCTTCCGCAACGTGCAGAAGGCGCTCCTGTCCGCCCTGCTGACCCCGAACGACGCCCTGCGTGCCTTGCAGGACGAGCAGCGCTTCACCGAGCTGATGGTGCGTCAGGAAGCCCTGAAAACCATGCCCTTCGGCGACGTGTGGGACGAATACTGCCGTTCGTGCAACGTTCTCGTCGGCACGGACTGGTTCGAGACGGTGCAGAAGTACGAGCACGACGTGCTTTCCAAGCGCGTGTGATTCTGCAAATTTCTCTGTAACGATAAAAATCAAGCCACATGGGAGTATCCGCGCCGAAGGGGTCGAGGGGGCGATCGGAAAGCCCCCTCGTCGCCTCCGCAGAGGCGATTCCCCTGCAAAAATCAAAACCAAGAAACAGTTCTTTATCAGGATAGGAGGATAAACAATCATGAGCATTCTCGATTTGGACATCATCAAAGGCTACATCCGCATGTGCACCGACGGCTGGAATCAAGGCTGGCACGAGCGCAACGGCGGCAACCTCACCTACCGCATGAAGGACGAGGAAGTCGCGCAGTGCCGCCCCTACTTCCGCGCAACCCCCGGCGAATGGGTGAACATGGGCGTTCAGGCGGACAACCTCGCGGGCGAGTACTTCATCACCACCGGTTCGGGCAAGTACTTCCGCAACGTCGAACTCGACCCCGAACACAACATGGGCATCGTCGAAATCAACGACAAGGGCGACAGCTGGCGCATCGTCTGGGGGCTGGAAGGCGGCGCGCGCCCGACGAGCGAGTTCCCCAGCCACTTCATGAACCACTCCGTCCGCAAGGCGGCGACGAATGGCGCGAACCGCGTCATCTACCACTGCCACGCCACCAACGTGATTGCCATGACCTACATTCTGCCGCTGACTGACCGTGATTTCTCCCGCGCCCTGTGGCAGAGCGCGACGGAATGCCCAGTCGTGTTCCCGGAAGGCGTCGGCGTCTGCCCGTGGATGGTTCCCGGCGGCGCGGCGATTGCCATGGCGACATCCGAGCTGATGAAGCATTATCAGGCGGCTGTCTGGGCGCAGCATGGGCTGTTTGCCTCCGGCCCGGACTTTGACATCACGTTCGGTCTGGCGCACACCATCGAGAAGAGCGCGGAAATCTACATCAAGGTGCTGTCCGCGGGTCAGGGCAAAATCCGCCAGACCATCACGGACGACGATCTGCGCGCGATTGCGCATGATTTCGGCGTGACGATTAACGAGAAATTCCTTGACTAAGCTGATTTTTCCGGGACGCAGAGCATGTTCAAGTTCAGCGGAGGGAAACGGTGAATATCACGATTCGCAAAATGCAGCCCGGTGACGCGGACGCGCTGTACAGGCTGCTTTCTGACCCGGAAGTCATGCGGCACCTGGAGCCGCCGTTCGACCGGGAGAAAACAGAAACGTTTCTGCATCACGCGGGACTGACTGAACCGCCGCTTGTATATGCCGCCGAAGCCAGCGGGGATTTCATCGGCTATGTGATTTATCACGCGTACGATGCGGACAGCGTGGAAATCGGCTGGGTGCTGCTCCCGGAATATTGGGGGCGCGGCTATGCGTCGGCGCTGACCGATCGGCTGATTGACCGGGCGCGGCAGGAGCGGAAAAGCGTCGTGATTGAGTGCGCTCCGGCGCAGGAGGCTACAAAGCGGATTGCAAGCAAAAAAGGCTTCCGCGACTGCGGAATCTGCGACGGATTGGCGGTCTATCGGCTGCCATAAGAGAATACGCAAAAGGCTCTGCCAACCCGGCAGAGTCTTTTCGTTTTTTGCGGTTATACTATTTCCAGATAAAAATGCACCAAGATGCGCCGCGAATTTTTCATTCTGGCTAACGTGAATGAAACGCAGCGTAGCAGCGCTACGCTAAGTGGAATGAGCGGACGCCAGAAAGGAAAAGGCGCAAGCAGATGGTGCAGTTGAATCTGGAAATAGTATTAGTACACAATCGCGTCGTTCGCCGTAAATCCGCCGAGCGAATTTTCCTTCACCTGAATGCACACATAGGTGATGCTGCTGTCCGCCGCGGCGGAGAACTGGCGCTTCGCTGCCGGAGCGACCTTCAGCCAATCACCTCTGAACTGCTTCGCACTGCACTTTTGATTGTTGCTTTGGAGGCACGAAAAAGAGACTCTGCGCACAGCAGAGCCTCTTGGGGGGATTGGCTTATTCGTCGTCGTCCACAACCTTGTCGGCGCTGGCAATGACCTTCTTCGCGACGTCGGCGGGTACTTCCTCGTAGCGCTCGAACGTCATCGTGAAGCGGCCCCATGCCTGCGTCATCGAGCGCAGGTCGGTCGCGTACTTGAACATCTCGCTCAGCGGGGCTTCGGCGATAATCTTTTGCCCGCCTTCGCACTGTTCCATGCCGATGATGCGGCCGCGGCGCTTGTTCATGTCGCCCATCACGTCGCCCATGTAGTCATCCGGCACAATCACTTCGACGTGCATAATCGGCTCCAGTAGGACGGGGTTCGCGTCAGCGCAGCCCTTCTTGTAGGCGATACGCGCGGCGGTCTTGAACGCCATTTCGGAGGAGTCCACCGGGTGATAGCTGCCATCGTAGAGCTTCGCCTTCACGCTGACCATCGGGTAGCCCGCCAGCACGCCGTGCACCATGCACTCGCGCAGCCCCTTCTCAACGGAGGGGATGAAGTTGCGCGGCACAACGCCGCCCACGACCGCGTCCTCGAACACGATGTCGGTCGAGCCGTCCGTCACCGGGCTGAACTCAATCCACACGTCGCCGAACTGCCCGTGACCGCCGGTCTGCTTCTTGTGGCGGCCCTGCACCTTCACGGTCTTGCGAATCGTCTCGCGGTACGGAATCTTCGGGTCTTTCAGCACGCAGTTCGCGCCGAATTTGCTCGCCAGCTTGCTGCGGATAACATCAAGGTGCATCTCGCCCTGACCGGAGAGCAACGTCTCCATCGTTTCGGGGTCTTTGCTCAGCGTGACGGACGGATCTTCCTCCATCAGGCGCTGGAGTCCGGAGAACACCTTGTCTTCCTCGCCCTGCTTGGCAGCGTAAACAGCCTTCGAAATGCAGGGCTTCGGGTACTCAATCGGCGGATAGATAACCGGGTTCGCGGGGTCGCAGAGCGTGTCGCCCGTGGACGTGTACTGCAATTTCGCCATAGCGCCGATATCGCCCGCGTGCAGCGATTCCTTAACAACCTGCTTCTTGCCGCGCAGGATGTAGATGCCGCCGCACTTTTCGGTCTTGTCCTTGCCGGGGTTGTAGAGCGTCGTCTGCCCGCTGAGCATACCGGAGAAGATGCGGAACAGAGACAGCTTGCCGACGAACGGGTCAGCGATGGTCTTGTAGACGAACGCCGAGAAGGGCTGGTCATCCTTGCAGATGCGGGTGATGTCCTCGCCCGTGCGCGGGTCTTTGCCCGCCCAGTACAGACCGTTGTGCGCCGGGGACGGGAAATACTTCGCCATCAGGTCGAGCATACGCGCGATGCCCACGCCCGTTGCGGCGGACACGGCGACGACCGGGACAATCGAGCCGTCCTTCATGCCCTTGCGGAAGCCCGCCTTGATTTCCTCAAACGTCAATTCGCCCGTCTCGAAGTACTTTTCCATCAGCTCTTCGTCCGCCGCTGCCGCCTGCTCAATCAGGTAGGAGTAGCATTCCATCAGCTGACCCTTCATGTTTTCGGGCATCGGCACTTCGACGCTCTTCTTGTACGCGCCTTCATACGCCTTGCGGTCCAGCACGTTCACCACGCCGCGGAAGGTCGGGCCTTTGCCCAGCGGCAGCAGAATCGGCACGACGCAGTTGCCGTACTTCGCGCGCAGCTGCGACGAAATCTTGTCGAAGTCCGCGTGATCGCGATCCATCTGGTTGATAATAAACATGCGCCCCAGACCATGCGCACCGGCGTAATCCCACGCCTTTTCCGCGCCGACGGACAGTCCACCGACAGCATCGACGACGATAACGGCCGTCTCCACCACGCGCAGAGGGCCGATCATTTCGCCCACGAAGTCAAAATAGCCCGGTACGTCCACCACGTTGATAATCTTGCCGTTCCAGTCCACAGGGGCGGTTGCGGCGCTGATGGAGCACTTCCGGCGCGTTTCTTCGGGGTCGAAGTCCGTCATGGTCGTGCCGTCTTCCACACGGCCCTGACGATCCACTAATCCGGCAGCGTAGAGCATGGCCTCGGTCAGCGTGGTCTTGCCCTCGCTGCCATGTCCTATGAGGGCGATGTTGCGAATGTTTGTCGTGATATAGTCTGCCATGATACTCTCCTCCGTTCAAATTCTTTCATGTTTTTATCCTATTTCCGGGCTGCCCTTCGGCTTTTTCCCGGATGTTGTTTTGATTATATCATGATTTTCGCCAAAAGAAAAGAGTGTTTTTTCGTCATTTTGCATCTTTGTACGATTTCAACAAAACAGTGCTGGTTTATCCGGGTTTTTATCGCCCAGAAACGCCATTTGTATAGTAAAACGCAACAAAAAAGCAGGGCGAATCGCTCCCCTTTCCGGGTTGATTCGTCCTGCTTACTTATGCTGTTTTCGGCTGACCTATGCCAAGTTTTTTTGATTATAACCAATGTAACTTAACCCCAAAAGTATGGGAGTGTCGAACCGAAGGTTTCCAAAGGGCGATCGCAGACTTCGTCTGTTCTCACTGCCTTTTGGTCGCTCCCGCAGGAGCGAAATCCCCTGCAAGAAAGCTCACTTCCGCAAGGAGGCCCCCTCACTCAAACAAATATCCCTCAATCACCTTCAAGGTATTGAGCGCCCCATCCCGATGGCTGCGCTCATACCCATGCGACGCATACACACCCGCGCCAATCAGCCCGTGGCGAATGTCATACCCCGCCCGCAGGGTCGCTTCCACATCCGACCCGTAGTGCGGATACACATCCACCGCATAGTCCGCCCCTTCGCGCTTGGCGGCGGCAATCAGCTTCCGCACGACATCGTAGCTGTACGGCCCGCCGGAATCCTTCGCGCAGATGGACACCTGCCGTTCGGTGCACTGCACACCCTCGCCGACGCAGCCCATGTCCACCGAAATCGCTTCCGTCACGCCATCCGGCACAGACGCCGAGCCGCCATGCCCGACTTCCTCATACACCGTGACGTGGACGTACACGCGGCGCTTCGGCGTCAAATTCTCGTCCTTCAAATACTGCGCGAACGCCTGCAAAATGCCGACAGACAGCTTGTCATCCAGGAAGCGGCTCTTGATGTACCCGCTTTCGGTGATGCGGCTGCGCGGGTCAAAGCAGACGAAATCGCCCACGTCGATGCCGAGCTTGCGAACATCCTCCGCCGAGCGGACGTCCTCGTCCAGCACGACCTCCACCGTGTCGAACGTGCGCGGCGTGGTGCTGTAATTGCCGTTGACGTGGACGGACGCGTCGCAGAGCTGCACCGTGCCGTCAATAGCGCCGCTGAACTTCGTGATCACGCGCACATTCTCCGCTTCGGCGTTGTTGGCGTTCATGCCGCCCACGTTCGTGATGCGCAGGCGGCCATTGCCCTTAATCTGCGCGACCATGCCGCCGAGCGTGTCCGTGTGGGCTTCCAGCAGCAGCGCGTCCTGCGCGTCTTCGCCGCCCAAATCAATCAGCACGCCGCCCTTGCGGGTGATTTTCGCGTCGTACCCCATCTGGGCGAACTGCGCCTGCACATACTTCGCCGCATTCTCCGTATACCCCGACGGGCTGTCAATCCCCAGCAGCCGCACGGTATTTTCCAGCGCAAGCTGCGCGTACTTTTCCTGCATAATTGACCTCCTTCCGGGGCTTCGCCCCAGACCCCACCAGAGGCGCTGCCTCTGGACTCTGCAAGGGGCAGACGAAAAGGGACGAAGTCCCCCCCTTGACCCCTTTCGCGCGATTGAGTTGGTCACAACTGCATACAACTTCCGCGTGTTTATACGAGAACCTTACGCGTCCTTCTCCTGCCAGTCCACCAGCACCATGCGCATCAGCTTGCCGCCGAACACGTTGCCGAGCATAATCACGAGAATCATGCCCATGCACTGCAAAATCTGCCAGAACGACAGGTTCGGAATCGCAATCGCCAGATAGCCCATGTCCGCAATCGAGTGCTCAAAGCCGCAGACGATGAAGCCCACAATCGCGAACAGCACCGCCGCAATCCCGTGCAGGCTGTCCTTCGCCTTCTTGTAGCCGATGACCGCCAGATACATCAGCACGCCGCACATCAAGCCGTTCAGCAGCCACGAAACCGGGTTCATGCCGAGCTTGCCGAGCATCACCGCCGCGGCAGTCGCGCCTAACTTCGTCGCGCCGTCGACGACATTCGACCAGCTGACAATGGCGGGAATCACCGTGCCCAGCCCGTTGAGCACAAACACCCACGCCAGCTTCTTCACCGGCGTTTTCAGCCCGCAGATGCCCGTGAACAGCGTGCCGCCGTTGGTGAGGATGAAGAACAGCCCGGCGCAGAACAGCAGCGCGCCGACGAGTTTATTCACGCACGAGAGGTAAACGGTGCAGCCGATGCCGATCATGATGCCGGAGAACAGGCTGCTGAGAAGAAATTGCTTTTGTTCCTTATTCATGCGAAGTGATTTCCTTTCCTGCATGGCAGTGGGCTGCCATATTCTTTTGCCGTTCCCCAGCATACGACAGAAATCGGGTTCTGTCAAGGGAAAATGCGGATTATTCCGCCGATGTCTGAATCAAATTCTCCACCCGGCGCGCATCTCCCCCGGCTGCGAGGTACGCGTCAATCGCGGCTTGCAGCTGCTCGTGGAATTCCTCCAGGCACAAGCCGTTGCGCCAGATGTAGCGCGCAACTTCCTTGCCCACATAGCGCAGGTGCCACGGCTCGTAGTTGATTTCGGTGATGTCCTGCTTGTCCTCCGGATAGCGGATGACGAATCCGTACTCATAGCAGTGTTCCGCCATCCATTGGCATTCCGGCGTGGACGCCATGTTCGAGTTCATGGACTTGTCCTTCCACGACCCCGGCACAACGTCGCAGCCCAAACCCGTTTGGTGGTCGCTCGCGCCGGGCTTGCTCACCCAGCCATCATCCTTGCCGTTGTTGCGTTCCAGCCGATTGTTGTACATGGTTTTCTGCGTCTTGTAGGCGCGGTAGGCGCTCTTCAAGTACAGCTTGTATCCTGCCTCCTCCGCGCCGGCAAACAGCTCCGCCAAGGCTTCCGCGCATTCCGACTGCAAGTACATCGTTCCTGCGCCGGGGGCAGCCCGCAGCTTCATCTTCGTTTTCGACGACGGCTCATAGGTCGAGGAAAGCAGGCATTCCTTGTTTGCCAGCTTGATCAATTCCGGGTCGAGGTCGCTCAGGCTCAGGGCGAAATTCCATTCCAGCGGGTCAATGCGCGGATCCTCGATGATGACGCCGGGAATGTCGCTGAGGTCGTACTCCTCGTCTTGCTCCGCCAGCGCAGGCATCGGCACGCACCCCAGCAATAGTGCCGCGCACAGCGCCGACGAAAGCTGCTTCTTCCACTGCTTCATTCGCCTGATTCCTCCACTTCGCCCAGATACGTCCCTTCGACGATGCCCAGCAGCCGCTCGTTGCGCACAATTTGCAGGTACTCTTCCAGCGGCATTTCCTGCTCGTGGATGCGCCGCGCGTTCTCCTTGCCGACGTAGCGCACATGCCACGGCTCGTATTCGTAGCCGGTAATTTCTTCCCAGCCCTTTTGATAGCGGATGATGAACCCGTACTCCCAGCAGTGCTCTGCGACCCACTTGCCGCCCTTTGTCGCGCCGAAGCCGCCCGTCAGGTTCACCTTGTCCGACTTCTGTCCAACGTCCATCACCAGTCCGGTTTGATGCTCGCTCGCGCCGGGACGCGCAACGTACTCATCCGCCTTTTCGACGCTGCCGTGCACGCGCTCCAGCTTGTTATTGTAAATCGTCTCCTGCCGCGCATAGCTGCGGTAGCCGCTGACGGCTTTGAGCGTGATGCCAATATCCTTCTTGCACGCATCAAACATTTCTTCCAGCGCCAGCGCCGCCTCCTGCCGCATTTGGCGAATCTGCCCCGGCACATCCGCCGTCACCGTCTCCGGTTCATAGGCGCGGGACGCCAGCCACTGCCGATTCTGCAAAAACAAAAAGCCGTCCACATCGTTCTGCGGCGCGGCTGCGTCCAGCGACGAGGAAATCATCATCGTACCCGCCGTCGCCAAGGCGGCAAGCGTTTCCAGCAAAGAAGCCATAAGTACCTCCTTGGGCAATTTTTCGCGAAGAACTGCCCTTCTCTTCTATTATAGCTTCTTTTCCGCCACTTGCAAGCGGTCATGAGCAAAATTTACATGTTTGAGCGGCGAAAAAGCCGTCCACAATAGCCGTCGAGGAGGCGAAAAGCTATGAAGAAAACGCATTTGCTGTTGATGCTGGCGCTCTGCGCGACGCTGCTTGCGTCCTGTTCCGCCGGCGAACCCGACGTGACCCAGACGCAGCCTGTTCCATCCATCAGTCCGACAAATACGCCGGATGAAAACACGGTGCTGCCCGGTCTGGACGATGACATCATTCTGCCCGACGGCGGAAGGAATGATTCCACGACCCGCGAAGCCACCGGCGTGACCAGCATGGACAAGGCGCGGCGCGTCATCGAGCAGCTGGAAGAGGAACTCGAACGGCTCTCCGAAGTCAAGGAGGCGCACGTCATCATTGCGGGGCATAAAGCCGCCGTCGCGCTGACCTTCGACGACCAGTACAAGGCAGGCATTGACGACCGCTTCCGCAAGATTGTCCGCGAGCGCATCGACGGCGTGATTGGCGGCATCGACACCGTCGCCCTGACGACGGACAAAACCGTCATGGACGCGCTGGAAGCCTTGCAGGATCGTCTGGACAGCGTGAGCGACATGTCGTCCCTGCAAGCGGAGCTGGACAAGATTCTCGAAACGATGAACGCCGCGAGCCGTGCCAAAGCATAACGCGGCGGAGCAGCCGCCCCGAACGAAGCGTACCTTTTCCGTGTGGAATGCAATCGCGGAAAAGACACGTTTCCTTCTGATTTCGTCCGACGGCGGGCATTCCGCCTCGGCTTGCAACCATTTCCAGCGTAGCTTCGCCTCCTCCGGCGCATCCTAACCCTTGAAACCAGCGACAGGAGGTGAAAAAGCATGGCCAGCAAGAACAATAACCGCCAGATGGTTCCCGAAGCGCGTCAGGCGCTGGACGACATGAAGTTCGAGATTGCCCGCGAACTCGGCGTGGATGTCAAGGGCTACGGCGGCGACCTGACTGCCCGCGAAAACGGCGCAATCGGCGGTTCGATGACCAAGAAGCTCATCGAGCAGGCGCAGCGTCAGCTTTCCAACAAGTAAGCGACAAGCATATGAAGGAGGAGTCTCATCATGTATCAGAAGAATCAGAACCAGACGCAGGTGCCGAACCTGAACAACGCTTCCGTCCAGCATCCCTCGACCAGCCAGCCCGGCGGCATGGTGCCCGAAGCGCGTCAGGCGCTGGAGGACATGAAGTATGAGATTGCCGGCGAGCTGGGCATCAACCTGAAGCAGGGCTACAACGGCGACCTTCCCTCCCGTCAGGCGGGATCCATCGGCGGCTACATGGTCAAGCGCCTGATTGAGCAGGCCGAGCGCCAGATGGCGAACAAGTAAATCCGGATTCGCGCGCGCTTCGCAGAGACAACCTGCGGGGTGCGCGTTTTATACTATTTCCAGATAAGAATGCGCCAAGATGCGCCGCGAATTTTTCATTCTGGCTAACGTGAATGAAACGCAGCGTAGCAGCGCTACGCTAAGTGGAATGAGCGGACGCCAGAAGGGAAAAGGCGCAAGCAGATGGCGCAGGTGAATCTGGAAATAGTATTACATTATTTCCAAATGGTATACACCTCCAGTCACTGCCAACATGGGCAAACCCCAAAAGTTTGGGAACCGAAGGGGTCAAGGGGGCGATCGGAAAGCCCCCTTGTCGCCTCCGCAGCGGCGAAATTCCCCTGCATAATCGCCTGCTTCCGCCGATACAATGGGGACAAACCCGCATTTTAGAGGAGGAACAGGCAATGCAAACAGGCAAACGGCTTTGGGCGCTGACATGCTGTATGCTGATGATTTTCCTGCCGACGGCGCAGGCGGCACAGCCCCTGGAATCCGGCACACCGATGACGCTCACGACCCCATCCGCGATTCTGGCGGAAACGGCGACCGGCACGGTGATTTTCGAGAAGAACGCCGACGAGCGCCGGGAAGTCGCGTCCATCACGAAGCTGATGACGGCGCTGCTGGTACTGGAGGCGCTCGACCGGGACGAAATCGCGCTGACGGACAGCGTGCAAATCAGTCCGCGTGCGGCGGCAATGAAGGGTTCGCAGGCCCTCTTAGATGCCAGCGCCGTCTATCCGCTGGAAGACCTGCTGCGCACGACCATCATGGCGTCCGCGAACGACTCAGCCGTCGCGCTGTCCGAATACATTGCCGGAAGCGAGGAGAATTTCGTTGACCGCATGAACCGCCGCGCCGCCGAACTCGGCATGACGAACACAAACTACGTCAACTGCACCGGTTATCCGCAGAGCGGGCAGTACACCACCGCGCGCGACGTGTGCCGATTATGCTGCGAAATTGCGAAACACCCGCGCTACAACCAGTATGCGTCCGTCTGGATTGACAAGCTGACTCACCCCGGCGGGCGCGTGACCGACCTGACGAACACGAATCGGCTCGTGCGCTTCTACGAGGGCTGCGACGGCTACAAGACGGGTTCGACCGACGCGGCAAAATACTGTCTCGCGGCGACGGCGGAGAAGAACGGGATGCGCCTTGTTGCCATCGTGCTGGGGACGCCCGTGAGCCAGACGCGGTTCAACGAAGCGCGGCAGATGCTGGATTACGGCTTCGCGACATACCGCCGGGTGGTGATTGCGAACAAGGGCGATTTGCTGGGGCAAAATGTCGAGGTTCGCGGCGGCAGCGCGGAGAGCGTCCCGCTGGCGCTGGGGAGCGGGCTTTCGATGCTGCTGAAAAACGGGCAGCAGAGCGGCTTGTCGCTGTCCGTGCAGCTGCCGGAGAGCGTCGATGCCCCGATTGTGCAGGGGGATGTCATCGGCTTGGTGGATGTGCTGCTGGACGGGCAGGTGATTGCGAAATTGAACTGCGTCGCCGCGGAGGATGTGCCGCGTCCGGGGTTCATCGAGGGGCTGCTGCGGATTCTTCGCAACTGGCGGTGAGGGGAAAGGAGCAATGATTGAAAACAGGGGAACGCCCGCGCAGGACGCTCCCCGTTTTTCATATAATCAGCCCGCCGCTGACACCCAGCACTTGCCCGGTAATAAACGACGCTTTCTCCGATGCCAGAAACAAGATGGCTTCGGCGCATTCTTCCGGTTCGCCAATGCGCCCCAGCGGGGTTTCATCCGCCAGCGCCGCCAAATCATCGTCCGACAGTTCGGCATTCATGGGCGTGCGGATGACCCCCGGCGTGACGCAGTTGACGCGGATGCCGCTTAAGCCCACTTCCTTCGCCGTCGCCTTCGTCAAGCCAATCACGCCCGCTTTCGCCGCGGAATACGCCGCCTCGCAGCTCGCGCCGACCTCGCCCCACATGCTGCTGACGTTGACAATTGCGCCGTGTCCGCGCGAAATCATCCCCGGCAGGACGGCGCGCTGCAAGTAAAACACGCTGTCCAAATCAGTTGCCAGCAGGTGATGCCATGTTGCGTCCGGCATGTCGGTCAGCAGTCCGCGATAAGCGATTCCGGCGCAGTTCACCAGCGCGTCGATGTGCTTGTAGTCCTTCAAAATCGCCGCGACGGTATCATTCACCTGCTCGGAATCCGCAATATCACAGGTGCGGAACGCCACGTCCAGCCCCTTCCCGCGCAATTCGTCGGTAATCGCCTGCGCGCGTTCGGGGTGCGTCCGGCAGAGGAACACAACCGCCCAGCCATCCTGTGCGAACAGGCGGACGCACGCCTCGCCGATGCCGCTGCTGCCGCCGCTGATGAGGGCAATTCGCCGCATGGCTTATTCCTCCCCGATGCGGCGGATGGTTTCGTCCAGCAGGGCGCGGAACGTCCCCTTGACGCGCGCCGCCGTCTCGATGACCTCCTGCTCGTCCAGCGGCTGATCGATGATGCCCGCCGCCATGTTGGTGATGCAGCTCACACCCAGCACGCGGATGCCGCAGTGCCGCGCGACAATCGTCTCCGGCACGGTGGACATGCCGACCGCGTCCGCGCCGAGGATGCGCGCCATGCGGATTTCGGCGGGCGTTTCGTACGTCGGGCCGTTCATCCACATATACACGCCTTCCTGTAGGGGGATGCCGAGGGCTTTCGCCGCCTGACGGCATTTTTCCATCAGCTGCACGTCATAAGCGTGGGTCATGTCGGGGAAGCGTGTGCCGAATTCGGCGAGGTTCTTGCCCGTCAGCGGGTTATGGCCGGACATGTTGATGAAGTCGGTCAGCATCATCAGGCAGCCCTGCGCAAAGTTCAGGTTGACCCCGCCCGCCGCATTGGTGACAACGAGCGTCTTCACGCCAAGGAGCGCCATCACGCGCACAGGCATGGTGACATCCTGCAGGTCATAACCCTCATAATAGTGGAAGCGCCCCTGCATCATGCACACGCGCTGCCCGTGGAGGGTGCCCGTCCACCAGCGTCCGGCGTGACCGGGGGCGGTGGACACGGGGAATCCGGGGATGTCCTTGTAGTCGATGTACTTTGCGTCCTGGAGGGCATCGACGTAATCGCCGAGCCCCGAACCGAGGATAACGCCGATTTCGGCCTCTCCGACGCGCTGTCGGATGGTTTCGGCGGCGGCTTGGAAACGCTGCATGAGGGTGGCGTTTGTCATGTTGATGATTCCTTTCGCTGATGTGGATTTTCTTGTAGTCATGCTTGACTTTTCTAACTTACTGGTAATATCCATGCTTCCAGAGGGCAATGAAAACGGACGAAGTCCGCGGTCGCCCTCTGGACTCCTTCGCATCGCCCTCCGGTTGTTACTTGTCTTTTATTGGAAGGTTTTCGTTTGTGTACCGGGATGCCTTATTCCGCATTGCTCATTACTTCAGTTTATCCATAAACGATGTCGCCCCGAACCGATCCGGCAGCCCCAGCCACTCCGCGCACGTCGCGCCAATATCCGCATAGGTCTTCCGAACCCCCAAGTCCGTCAAGCCCTTCATGCCCTTATGATACACCAGCAGCGGGATATGCTCGCGCGTATGATCCGTCCCCTTGAACGTCGGGTCGCACCCATGATCCGCCGTAATCACCAGCAGATCCTCATCCCCCAGCAGGTCGATAATCTCCGGCAGCTTACTGTCAAAATACGCCAGTGCATCGGCAAACCCCTGCGGGTCGCGGCGGTGGCCGTAGAGCATGTCCGTATCCACCAGATTCGTGAAGCACAGCCCGTTAAACGGCTTGCGCATGTAGTCCAGCCACGCCTCGATGCACGCGGGATTCCCAGCGGCGTGGTTCGAGCCGGTCAAGCCGCGCAGGGCGAAGATGTCCTCAATTTTGCCCACGCCGTAGGATTCCATGCCCGCATCCTTCACCGCATCAAGCAGCGTGCGGCTGAACGGCTCCACGGAAAAGTCGCGGCGGCCGCTGGTGCGCTGGAACGCGCCTGCTTTTTCCCCCACGAACGGGCGGGCAATCACGCGCCCGACGCACAAATCACCCGTGAGCATCTCGCGGGCAATGCGGCACATCTCGTACAGCTCCTCGCGGGAGAAAATCGCCTCGTTGCAGGCAATCTGGAACACGCTGTCGGCGGAGGTGTAGACAATCGGCGTGCGCTTCGCCAGATGCTCCTCGCCCAGTTCGTCCAGAATCGCCGTGCCAGACGCGGGCTTGTTGCCGATGACCTTATGCCCGATGCGCTGCTCAAACGCGGCGATAAAATCCGCCGGGAAGCCGTTGGGGAACGTCGGGAAAGGCTTGGCGAGCGTCACGCCCGCAATCTCCCAGTGGCCCGTCGTCGTATCCTTGCCCTTGCTGGCTTCGCGGCACATGCCGAACGCACCGACGGCGTTTTCATCCGCCGGATAATGCGCGCCTGCAATCTGCCCCAGCCCCATATGCGCCATGTTCGGCAGCGACGGATGGCAGGCATCCACCGCGTGACCGATTGTACACGCGCCCACGTCGCCATAATCCGCCGCGTCCGGCAGCTCACCGACACCGCAGGCATCCAAAACCGTCAAAAAAATGCGTTTCATTTTGATTCGCCCCTATCCATTGCAATTAAGGCACCACCGCACAATTCGGCGGCGCGTCTGTCGATGTCTTTTCCGCCATCTGCGGCATGCAAATTCCTCGATTTACCGCCAGTAAACCTTCGGAATTTGCATTTGCATCTGACGAAAAATCCATTCGCCAGCCGACCACCTCATTTGTGCGGTGTTACCTTAGGATTCCCTATCGCTATTATACACCAGAAATTCCGCTTTGAAAAGGCTTGTTTTTGGGCGAAAAATCGTGTATCATGGCAGATGAGGTGAATCATATGCTCCGCACTTTTGATGATATTTACGAAACCATGCCGTGGGACGCGGTGGATGCTGTCGTCTTCGACGTCGGACAGGTGCTGCTGTCCTATAACCCGCAGGAAATTTTGGATGAGCATGTGCCGGATCGCCCCGACCTGCACCCGATTCTGCTGGAAAAGATTTTCCGTTCCCCCTACTGGCTCATGCGCGACCACGGGCTGATGACCCGCGACGAGGCGATTGAGGCCATGATTGGGCGCGACGAGCCGCTCCGCCCGTACATCACGCGCGTGATGCACAACTGGGTGGACTTGAAGAAAGTGCTGCCGGAAGGGCTGAAAACGCTGCAAAGCTGCAAGGCGCATGGCAAAAAGGTCTACGTCCTCTCGAATTATGCCGACGATGCCTTTGCGGTTGTCGAGCACAAGTACGACTTTTTTAACCTCTTCGACGCGAAATTCGTCTCCGGGCGCTTGAAGCTGATGAAGCCCAGCGAGCAGATTTTCCAGTACGTCATTTCCGCCACGGGACACAAGCCGTCGCGCGTGCTGTTTCTGGATGACACGCCGGGGAACGTCGAGGGCGCGCTCTTCTGCGGCTGGCAGTCGCTGTGCGTGTCGCATCCCGGCAAGCTGACGGAATTTTTCGGCTTGGAATAACGCAAAGCCTTGAATTTTCCGTATTTTCCTCTTGACATCCCCCTGCGAACGTGGTATCATTACCGTTGAGCCGCACGGGAGAGGTCTGTCACAATGCGCATCTGCGCAACCTCAGATTCCGGCGAGTATATAATAGGAGGTGCTTATTGTCATGTACGCAATCATCAGCGCTGGCAACAAGCAGTACAAGGTTTCTCAGGGTGAAACCATCTACATCGACAAGGTGAATCAGGCAGATGGCTCTGCTATCTCCTTCGACGCCATCATGGTCGTCAATGAAGGCGATGTCAAGGTCGGCACGCCCACTGTCGCGGGTGTGACGGTTGAAGGCAAGATCGTCGGTCAGGTCAAGGGCGAGAAGATTAAGATCTACAAGTACAAGTCCAAGAAGAACTACCATCGTCGTGCCGGCCATCGTCAGCCCTACACGAAGGTGGAAATCACCGCCATCAACGCCTAATGACGCGCGCTGTGCTTTTTGAGGACGCTGCCGGACGCATCACGGGTGTTTCCGTCAAGGGACATTCCGGCTATGCGGAGGAGGGCAGCGACATCGTCTGCGCGGGCATTTCCACGCTGCTCATCACCATCGACCAAGCGCTTTGCAGCCTGGTGGGGCTTTCCCCCATCGAACACGGCGGTGAAGATGGCTTCGCGGAGGTGCTGTTGCCGCCGGGAATCACCGATAAGCAGATGGAACAGGCGCAGCTGCTGTTTGGGGCGCTTCGCATCGGCTTTTCCGACATTGCGGAGCAGTACCCCGCGTATTTTCGGCTCACGACCCGCAAGGTTCATTGAGCCACGACCTTGATAGATAAATTGGAGGGTATTACCATGATGAAGTTGAATCTTCAGCTGTTCGCTCATAAGAAAGGTATGGGTTCTACCCGTAACGGCCGCGACAGCGAATCCAAGCGCCTTGGCCCGAAGCGTGCCGACGGTCAGTTCTCTCAGGCTGGCAACATTCTTGTTCGTCAGCGCGGCACCAAGATTCATCCCGGTCAGAACGTGGGCATCGGCAAGGACGACACCCTGTTCGCGCTGGTGAGCGGCGTTGTCCGCTTCGAGCGTCTGGGCCGCGACAAGAAGCAGGTTTCCGTCTATCCTGTGGCGGAATAATCGCTTTCCCATCCGCTTTGAAACGCCTGATCGCCGCATTGATGCGTCGGTCGGGCGTTTTCTATTAGAGGATTTCAGGCGCAGTTCGCGCGAATTACTCCGCATTCCGAATTCCGCATTCCGAATTTCTTTCAGGAGGTTTCCATGCGTTTCTTCCGTACTTCCCCTGAAAAACTCCCGGCGGCTGAATCCGAGATGATTTTCTCCAAGCAGGACTTGAAGCAGCTGCTTTTGCCGCTCTTGGCGGAGCAGTTTCTTGTCGTGCTGATTGGCATGATGGATACCATCATGGTGTCCTACTGCGGCGAATCGGCGATGAGCGGCGTTTCGCTGGTGGACAGCATCAACGTGCTGCTGATTGGCGTGTTCTCCGCCTTGGCGACGGGCGGCGCAGTGCTGGTCAGCCAGTATCTGGGGCAGAAGCGCCCGGATGCCGCGAAAACTGCCGCAAAGATGCTGTTCTATGTCGTTTTGCTCGTTTCGCTGGCGATTATGGCGGTTTGCCTGATTTTCCGCAAACCGCTGCTGCTCGCCATCTTCGGCAATGTCGAAGAGGACGTCATGACGGCAAGCCAGATTTACTTCCTCATGTCGGCGCTCTCCTATCCCGTCATGGCGATTTACAATGCCTACTGCGCGCTCCTGCGCTGCATTGGCAATCCGCGCGCAACGATGTTCTCCTCCTTCATTATGAACATCGTCAACCTCATCGGCAACAGCGTGACTATCTTCTGGCTGGGCTGGGGCGTGATGGGCGCGGGGCTGGCGACGCTGATTTCGCGCTCCGTGGGCGCGTACATCACGCAGCGTGCCCTCCGCGACCCGCACTGCCGGATTCCGTATCCGGGAATGTTCCCCTTCGAGTGGCATCCGAGCGAAGTCAAGAAGATTCTGAGCGTCGGCATTCCCAGCGGCTTTGAGAACGGGCTGTTCCAGCTCGGCAAGCTGCTGCTGCTGAGCATGATTGCCACCTTCGGCACCGCCAGCACCGCCGCGAACGCTGTCGGCAACACGCTCGGTTCATTCCAGTGCCTGCCCGGAAACGCCATCGGGCTGGCGATGATTGCGGTCGTCGGGCAGTGCTGCGGTGCGCACGCCTACGATCAGGCGAAATTCTACACCAAGAAACTCATGCAGATTGTCTATCTCTGCATGGGCACGCTGAACATCCTGATGCTGCTCTGCAACCCGATTATTACCCTGCCGTTCAACCTCTCGCCGGAAGCGACGGTGCTTGCGCGGCAGATTGTGGCGCTGCACGGCGCGGGCTGCGTGATTTTCTGGCCGATGTCCTTCACGATGCCGAACGCGCTCCGTGCGGCGGGCGACGCGAAGTACACGATGACGGTCGCGGTCTTCTCGATGGCGGTTTTTCGCATCGGCTTCGGCGTTTTCCTCGCGACGACGATGGGCATGGGCGTCATCGGCGTGTGGATTGCCATGCAGATTGACTGGGTGTTCCGCATCATCTGTTTCCTGATTCGCTGGCACAGCGGCAAGTGGCAGACGAAGACGCTGGTATAAATGAAAAGCGCGGCACGTTTTCCCCGGAATGGGGCGTACCGCGTTTTTTGTTGTGCCGACTTTTGTGACAGCCGTAGTTGATTTCGCTACCATTCAGGTCATTGCCATGCTTCCAGAGGGCAAAGAAAACGAACGAAGTTCGCGATCGCCCTCTGGACTCCTTCGGCGGTCGCCTCCCATGTTACCGGACTTTTTTGGAAGTTTTTTTAGTTACTGGCAGGGACGCTTCGCTGCCTGCGCCCTTGTTGGCGGTTTCCTTGAAATCGAGCGCCCGAAAAACAATTGGGGCGTTGCCCCAAACCCCACCAGAGGCGCCGCCTCTGGACTCCGCAAGGGGCAGACGAAAAGGGACGAAGTCCCCCCCTTGACCCCCTTCGCGCGATTGGGTTGAGCGCTCTTCCATACTTTACCCGCGTGTTAATCCGTCAGGCGTTCCTTCGTCTCGCGTCCCTCACGCAATAATTTTCTCATTCCTTCCCTATCCTCATCCCGCAGCGCGTCCCGATATTCCGTCACCCGCTGCACCAAGTCCTCCACCACCGGCAGAAGCGCCTCTCGATTATCAAAGAACAGCTCCGTCCACATATCCTCATTCAGCCTTGCCACGCGGGTCATATCCGCGAAGCTCCCTGCCGAGAACCCGCGGTGCTTATCCGCCAGCGGGCACTTCACATACGCGCTCGACACGACATGCGCCAGCTGCGACGTATACGCAATCATCTCGTCATGCGTCTTCGGCGTCGTGAACTGCACACGCAGGAAGCCCAGTTTCATGAAAAAGTCGCGGGCGCGCTGCAAAACCGCCGGGTCATCGTCGCCGTGACCGCACAGAATCATCGACGCATGATCGAACAGATCATCGCGGGCGTACTTGAAGCCGCTGTACTCGCGCCCCGCCATCGGGTGTCCGCCGATGAAGTGCCACGCATACTGCTGCGATACGGGAAACAGTGCATCGCAAATCACCTGCTTCACGCCGCCGCAGTCAATCACAAGGCTGTCGGGCTTAAAGTCCGCCGCGTGCGCGGTCACATAGTCGATAATCCCCTGCGGGTACAGGCAGATCAGCACAACATCGCACTGCGGCAGCGTCTCCGCCGTCAGTTCGCTGTCAATCGCCTCCATCAGGAACGCGCGGCGCATCGTGTCCGCATTCTTGTCCGTGCCATAAACCGTGTACGGTGTGTGGAGCTTGATGGTTTTCGCGAGTGAGCCGCCAATCAGCCCCAAGCCGACAATACCTACATTCTGCATGAAAAAAATCCTCCGTTCTTCTGCACTCCCGTTTCAAGGAATGCGCTGCAACGGAGGATTTCGACGTATCATGCGTTTTTTCCTGCTGATTTACGCCTGAACCGTGGCTTTCTGCTGCTTTTTCTGCTTCTTCGCCGGCTGCTCGCAAACTTTCGGGACGTGGTATTCGCACTTTTCGTCAAAGCGGACGGATTCCGGCGGCTTCTCCAGTTCTTCCGGATGATTGAGCAGATACGACATCGTGCCGAAGAACGCCGCGTAGTGCGCGCCGGAGCAGACGCGCTCATCCGCCGTGATGCCGATGGGCAGGAAGCGCTTCATGCGCGCCTCCCCCTTCTCCACCACGGCAACCTTCTCCACGGTACCCATGCCGAAGAACAGCGTAACCGAACCGAAGTTGTAGATGTGGTGGTTGACGTGATGCAGGCCGATGGAAGCGTTGTTGGTGATATACATGCTGGTATGGAAGGGCAGCTCGTCCAGCAGTGCGCCGGGGCAGATCCCGTAGCGATCAAGCAGGCGAACCAGCGCGACGATGCCCGTTGCCAGACCCGGCACGACCAGCACCGCTTTCGCCAGCTTATCCGCGAAATTCTTCTTGTCCTCGCCGCGGTTGGCGTTGATGACCTTTTCCATGCGGTCGCGCACGTCGTAGATGGTGTCAGTCAGGTCGTACTTCACCTTCACCGCCGTTTCGCCCATTTCGGCGTTCTGCGGGTTCTTGAGCATCGTGAAGGACACGGCGCACATGTTCCGCGCGAAAAACTGCTTATTGAGGATGAAGCGGTTGATTTCCGGGTGCTGGGACACAGTGCGGACGAACGCGGCGATAATAATCTGCATGAACGTGATTTTCTCGCCCTTCGCCGCCTGCGCCGCAATGTAGCGCGTCAGCAGCTCATAGTCCACGCGGTGCTGCAGGAAAACCTGCGCGTCGCAGCGCATGGGCATCAGGTACGGCGTAATGCCGACGATGGGGTCAATGGACGACACGCGCCGTCCGTCGGGTCGAAATCCGAACATGGTACTTTCCTCTCTCTCTTGTCCTCGGCTGTCCATCGGAATGAATGAAAAATGAATGATTTCAGCCGCAATTTTATTGTATGGATTTTGGGCGATTTGTCAATAGGGCATCGGCGGATGATTTCGGATGTGCGCAAAAAGGCACTGCCGCGCTGCAGCAGTGCCCATTGCTTTGCCCTTTGACTGGGATTTTTACCAAGTCGCCTTCATGGCCTGTTCCACGCACTTCTGGTGATCTGCATCCACGCGGTCTGTACCGTGGGTCTTGCTGCCGTAGAAGTGCAGGCAGAACTGTCCATCGAAGTTGTTGTCCAGAATTGTGTTTGTGCCGTGGGGTTCGGAGTAAATCGACGCGGCATACACATGCCCGTTGTACTTCACCAGCACTGCGCGGCGGCGCCAGCTGAACGTGCCGCCGTTGATTTTCTTGAGAATCGCGGTATCTTCCGCCGTCAGCGGCTCGGCGTCCATATGGTTGCCGCCGCTCTGCCGGCGCGCGGAGAAAATCAGCCCCGTGCTGACGTCCTTAATCTGGAATACCGCGCCGTTTGGGATGACGTTCTTGCCGCCATTGAACCAGTCCAGTCGCTCAGTGGTAATCTTGCCGCTGCTGGCGCTCGCCACGGCGGATTCAATCTTCTTGAGCGTCGCGCTGCCTGCCACGCCGTCCGCCGTCAGACCGTATTTTTTCTGGAATGCCTTGACGGCGCTCTCGGTCGTCGAGCCGAACGAACCGTCGACATACGCCGTGTAGAAGCCCAGCTTCTTCAGGTTGGTCTGCAGCGTCTTGACTGCCGCGCCGGTTGCGCCCTTGCGGAGCGAATCGTCATCGGTGCTGGTATTGCTGTCCGCGTTTTTGTACGCGCTGTCGAGCTTTTTGAGCGTTTCGCTGCCCGCCACGCCATCCGCCGTCAGGTTATACTTCTTCTGGAACGCCTTGACCGCCGCAACCGTCGTATCGCCATAATCGCCGTCAATGGACGCGTTGTAGAAGCCGAGCTTTTTCAGCTTCGTCTGCAAATTCTTGACCGCGCTGCCGGTTGCGCCTTTGCGGAGCGAGTCGTCGTCCTTGTCACTGTCCGCGTTTTTGTACGCGCTGTCGAGCTTTTTGAGCGTTTCACTGCCCGCCACGCCATCCGCCGTCAGGTTATACTTCTTCTGGAACGCCTTGACCGCAGCAACCGTCGTATCGCCATAGCTGCCATCGACATAGGCGTTGTAGAAGCCGAGCTTTTTCAGCTTCGTCTGCAAATCCTTGACCGCGCTGCCGGTTGCGCCTTTGCGGAGCGAATCGTCGTCCTTGTCGCTGTCCGCGTTCTTGTACGCGCTGTCGAGCTTTTTGAGCGTTTCGCTGCCCGCTACGCCATCCGCCGTCAGGTTATACTTCTTCTGGAACGCCTTGACCGCCGCGTATGTGCCCGAACCAAACGTGCTGTCCACCGTGCCGTCGTAATAGCCCAGCTTCTTCAGCTTCGTCTGCAAGTCCTTGACGGCGCTGCCGCTGTCGCCCATGCGGAGCGAATCATCGTCCTTGTCGCTGTCCGCGTTCTTGTACACGCTGTCGAGCTTTTTGAGCGTTTCGCTGCCCGCCACGCCGTCCGCCGTCAGGTTATACTTCTTCTGGAACGCGCGAACCGCCGCGTATGTGCCCGAACCAAACGTGCTGTCCACCGTGCCGCTGTAATAGCCCAGCTTCTTCAGCTTCGTCTGCAAGTCCTTGACGGCGCTGCCGCTGTCGCCCATGCGGAGCGAGTCGTCGTCCTTGTCGCTGTCCGCGTTCTTGTAGACACTGTCCAGCTTTTTGAGCGTCTCTTTGCCTGCAATGCCATCCGCCGTCAGGTTATACTTCTTCTGGAACGCCTTGACCGCCGCGACGGTCGTGTCGCCATAATCGCCATCGACATAAGCATCATAATAGCCGAGTTTTTTCAGCTTTGTCTGCAAATCCTTGACGTCGCTGCCAGTGCTCCCCTTTTCCAGACGCGTCGCGCTGCTGGAAGAACTGGAACTGCTGGCCGTCTTGGTCACGCTAACATACGTTTTATAGACATAGCCGGTGTATTTCCCGTAAGTCACTTTATACCAGCTGCCGCTTTTGCCGAGAACCTCCAGCTTCGTGCCTTTGGGCAGGGTTTGCAGGGCATCGCTGGTCGAGGATGCTTTTTCGCGCAGAATGAGTTTGCGCGCAGTGACCGTCGCCGTATCCGCCAAGGCGGAGGAACAGCCCAGCAGCATCAGCGCCACCGCGCCGGACAGAAGCCGCCGCAGACCGGAATTCATCATGGGGAAATCACTCCTTTCCGTACAGCCTGATTTTATTACAAAATTGTTTCATTGTCAAGAGGCTTTTTCCCTGTGAATTGTAAATTCTGCGGCGTTTTCGCGGATTTTCCCCTGTTTGATTCGGCAATTATCTGCCCGTTTTCAATATCTATTTTTGTTTTCCCATGAACATGTTTCCGATATTTGATAAAATGTTACGTTTTTGTTGAGCGGGTGAAAATTTTTCGCGCCGCTTTGCTGCCCGAGCGTCATTTTGCTGTTCGCCTTGATGAATCGGCGGAATTGTGATATAATGAAAATTGGTGCTTTGTCACCGTTGCGATTTTGATATACTTCCTTCATTATAAGAGGAGTTTTTTCATGGCAAATCAAGCAAATCACTATGATGCGGGCAATATTCAGGTGCTGGAAGGGCTGGAAGCGGTTCGGATGCGTCCGGGCATGTATATCGGCACCACCTCGACGCGCGGTCTGCATCACCTGCTCTGGGAGATTGTGGATAACGCGATTGACGAGGCGTCGAACGGCTTTGCGGATGAGGTGCGCGTGACGCTGCACACGGACGGCTCCGCATCGGTGTACGACAACGGGCGCGGTATGCCCGTGGATGAGCACCCGACCATGCACGTCAGCGGCGCGGAGGTCATTTTCACCGTGCTGCACGCGGGCGGCAAGTTCAACAACGAGAATTACAGCTATTCCGGCGGTCTGCACGGCGTGGGCGCGTCGGTCGTCAACGCGCTGAGCAAGTGGCTGACCGTGGACATCTACCGCGATTTCAGCCATTATGCCATGCGCTTCACAAGTCAGTTCGACGAGAAGAAAGGCAAGGTCATCGCGGGCAAGCCGGACGCGCCCTTGGCAAAAGTCGGCAACACACGCAAGAAGGGCACACTCGTGCGTTTTCTTCCCGATGACGCGATTTTCGAGGACGTGCGCTTCAATTACGACACGGTGTTCCGTCGCCTGCAGGAATTGGCGTACCTGAACCGGGGCTTGAAAATTGTCTTTCTCGACGAGCGTGTGAGCGACCCCGCCCGCCGCGAAACGACCTTCCACTACGAGGGCGGCATCATCGACTATGTGCGGTATTTGAACGACGGCAAAACCGTCCTGCACGATCAGCCGATTTACCTCGAAGGACAGAAGGATTCCGTCATCTGCCGCGTCGCCATTCAGTACACCGACGGCTACACCGAAAGCCTTTTTTCCTATGTCAACAACATCCCCACGGGTGAAGGCGGAACGCACGAAACGGGCTTCAAGGCGGCGTTCACGAAGATGTTCAACGACTACGCCCGCCGCAACGGCTTCCTGAAGGAAAAGGACAGCAACCTGACGGGCGAGGACTTCCGCGAAGGCTTGAGCTGCGTGCTGACGACGATGGTCAAAAATCCGCAGTTCGAGGGGCAGACGAAGGGGCGGCTGGGCAACAGCGAAGTGCGCCCCGCGGTGGAGGGCATCATCACCCAGCAGCTGACGGACTGGCTGGAGAACCTCAAGAATCAGGAGATTGCCCAGCAGATTGTGCAGAAGGCGATTCGCGCCGCGCAGGTGCGTGAAGCCGCGCGCAAGACCCGCGACAACGCCCGCAAAGCGAATCAGCTTGACGCCGCGCCGCTGGTCGGCAAACTCAGCGCCTGCCGCGGCAAAAAGGCGGAGGACAATGAGCTGTTCATCGTCGAGGGCGATTCCGCAGGCGGCAGCGCCAAGCAGGGGCGCGACAGCCGCTATCAGGCGATTCTCCCCCTGCGCGGCAAGCCCCTCAATGCCGAAAAGAAGCGGCTGGATCAGGTGCTGAGCAACGAGGAGTTCCGCTCGCTGATTACCGCGCTCGGCACATCCATCGACGAGAATTTCAACCTTGCCAACCTCAAATACAACAAAGTCATCATCCTCTCCGATGCCGATCAGGACGGCGCGCACATCCGCGCCATTCTGCTCACTTTCTTCTTCCGTTACATGAAGGAGCTCGTCACTGGGGGGCATGTGTATATTGGGATGCCGCCGCTGTACAAGGTGCAAAAGGGCAGCAAGGTTCTCTATGCCTACGACGACAAGGAGCTGGCGAAGTGCATCAAGGAAGCGGGCAAAGGCTACACGCTTCAGCGCTACAAAGGCTTGGGCGAAATGAACCCCGAACAACTCTGGGCGACGACGATGGATCCTTCCCAGCGCAAACTGATGCAGGTGACGATTGAGGACGCAGCGCTGGCTGACCGCCGCATTACCATCCTGATGGGCGACAAGGTCGAGCCGCGCCGCGACTACATCATCGAGAACGCCGACTTCAACAAGCCGGATAATTTCGAGCTGCCGGAAGGTCAGCGAGGGGAAGGAAAGTAAGTTATGGCAAAGAAAACAAGCGATAACCGCCCGATTCCCAAGGACGACCCGTCGCGCATCCTGCAAACGACCGTCGAGGACGTAATGCACCAGTCCATGATTCCCTATGCGGAGCATGTCATTCTGGAACGCGCCCTGCCGCGCGTCGAGGATGGCTTAAAGCCCGTGCAGCGCCGCATTCTCTATACCATGATGGAACTGGGCACGACGCCCGACAAGCCGCACCGCAAGTGTGCCCGCATCGTCGGCGACTGCCTGGGCAAATATCACCCGCACGGCGATTCCTCCGTGTACGACGCGCTCGTGCGCATGGCGCAGGACTTCTCCATGCGCGGGCCGATGGTCGATGGGCACGGCAATTTCGGCTCCATTGACGGCGACAGCGCTGCCGCCATGCGTTACACCGAGGCGCGCATGACGCCCCTCGCGCTGGAAATGCTGCGCGACATTGAGAAGGACACCGTGCCGTTCCGCCTGAACTTCGACGACACGCTCAAAGAGCCGGACATGCTGCCCGCGCGCTTTCCGAATCTGCTCGTCAACGGCGCAAGCGGCATCGCGGTAGGGCTGGCGACGAACATCCCCCCGCACAATCTGGGCGAAAGCATCCGCGCGGCAATTGCTGTGATGGAGAATCCGGACATTCCGCTGGATGAGCTGATGAAAATCATCCCCGGCCCGGACTTTCCCACCGGCGGCGTGCTGGTGAAAAACGAGGAAATCCGCAGAGGCTATGAGACCGGACGCTCGAAGCTATCCCTGCGCGCGCGCGTGCATGTGGAGGACGGCGTGAACGGGCGCAAGCTGCTTGTCATCACGGAAATCCCCTACATGGTCAACAAAGCCGCGATGCTGGAGAAGATCTTGAAGCTGTCGGAAGAAAAGAAGGGGCAGCTGCAAAACATCTACGACATCCGCGACGAATCCGACCGCGAGGGAATGCGCGCCGTCATCGAGCTGAAGAAGGACGCCGACCCGGACAAGGTGCTGAAAGTGCTCTACAAGTATTCGGACTTGCAGGTCACCTTCGGCGTGAACATGGTCGCCATCGCCGAGGGCAAGCCCGTGCAGATGGGGCTGAAGACGATGCTGGGACACTTCATCCGCCATCAAAAAAACGTCATCACCCGCCGCACGGAGTACGACCTGAAGCAGGCGAAAGCCCGCGCGCACATTTTGCAGGGGCTGATGATTGCGGTGGACAACCTCGATGAGGTCATCGCGCTGATTCGCTCCTCGAAGAACCCGAAAGAAGCGAAAGCTCGCCTGATGGAGCGCTTTTCGCTGTCCGACGCACAAGCACAGGCGATTCTGGACATGCGCCTGCAGCGGCTGACGAATCTGGAAATCATCGCCCTGCGCAAGGAGTACGAGGACATTCTGAAACTCATCGACCGCTTGGAGGGCATCCTGCACAGCGAGAAAAAGCTGCTGGCGGTCATCCGCAAGGAATTGCAGGAGATTGCCGAGGAATTCGCCGACGAGCGCCGCACAACCATCGAAAAAGCGGACGAATCCCCGCTGGAAGTTGAGGAAGAGGCCGCCGCGCCGGAAGAGGTCATCGTGGCGTTCACGGGCGCGGGGCAGTTGAAGCGCATGAATCCCGCGCTCTACAAGAAAACGCCGCTCCCAACCCGCGCGGAGGACGACAAGGAGTTCGCCGACTTCCTGTTCATGGCCAAAACAGACGAGACGCTGCTCATCTTCACCGACCACGGCAACTGCTATCCCCTGCCTGTTGCGTCGCTGAACGAAGTCAAGCCCAAGGATCGCGGGCAGCTGCTTTCGGGCGTGCTGGCCGGGCTGGAGGACGACGAGAAGGCGCTGTGGATGACGTGCATCCGCATGGCGGACGTCGGGCACCTGCCGGACATTCTCTTCATCACCCGGCAGGGCATGGTGAAACGCACCGCCGCCGCGGATTATGACGTGCGCAGCAAGAAGTTTGCCGCCGTGAACGTGAAGGACGGCGATCGTCTGCTGACAGTTCTCCCCGCCGCCAGCCGCGACGACCTGCTGTTGTTCACCCGCAGCAGCCTGTGCATCCGCTTCTCGCTCGACAGCGTACCGGTGCAGGGGCGCGTCGCCGCCGGAGTGCGCTGTATGCAGGTGGAGGACGGCGACGAGGTCATCTGGTGCGGGCAGCTGCAAGACAGCGACCAAATCGTGCTGCTGACCGACCGCGGCTACGCCAAGCGCCTGCTCTCCGTCGATTTCGAGAAGCAGAACCGCAACGGCAAGGGCGTGAAGTCCTTCTATTTCAACAAGAATGGCAGCAACGGCAAACAGCTTGCGGGCGTGGTGCGGTTGGAGAAGGACGATCACCTGATTCGCGTGCAGCAGGCGAAATCCCCCGCGACGCTGGTGGAAAGGGACAACGTGCGCCTGCAAGGCAAGCAAGATCGCGGAACGCCGCTGGTTATCGCGGTGATGGACGACGTGGTGACGGGGGCGGAGCTGTTGGAATAACAGCACCCGCATGGCGCCGAAAAAAGGGTCAAGGGGCAATGCCCCTTGCGGGGTTAAGGGGCGGCGCCCCTTATGGGGCTTGGGGCAACGCCCCAACTGTTGCTCCGTTAAACCTACTCAAAGAGGAAAAACAAGTCCGGCAACTTCGCCGCAGGCAGCGAAGCGTCCCTGCGCACAAACTAAAAAACTTCCAATAAAAATCAAGTAGCATCCGGAGGCGAACGCCGAAGGAGTCCAGAGGGCGATCGCAGACTTCGTCTGTTTTTATGCCCTCTGGAACTCGCGGAAGTTACCACGATGGAAATGAAGTCAACTATGCCTATCCGCATAAGCATCCAACTGCTTCATAGTTGGCTTTTCCCCTTGCAACAAGCGCCAAAACGTGATATGATGAGGACGAATGACGGAGGTGAACGCGTATGAATTCGCGCAACTCTTTTTCCTCGCTGACCATTACGCAGCTGGTGATTCACCTCACCGGCGCCCTGCTGGAACTCTACGCCGATGACACGCAGGAAATCCAAGTCATGGCATCCGGCGACGACCACGATATGAAGGCGGTTTCGCTCGCCCAGAACGGCGATACGCTGACGCTGGAGCAGTCCGCCGCCGCACTCTCGCCCTTGCCGCTCAGCGCCCGCTGGCTGCAAGTGACCATCCGCATTCCGCGCGCGTGGAAGGGACGGGTCGAGATTCGCACGACGTCCGGCAGCGTGCATGTTCGCGGTTTGCAGGTCAGTGACCTGTCCGTGGAGTCTCTCTCCGGCTTCGTGATGCTCTCCGACTTGAGCAGCCTGAGCCTGAAGGTCAAAAACGGCAGCGGCGACATTGCCGGCAGCGACTTGTCCGGGCAGGATTGCAGCCTGTTCACGACGACGGGGATGCTCTGTCTGGAGCGCCTTGCGTTTCTGAACATCTCGCTGTCCTCGGTCAGCCGGGGCGCAATGCTCTCTTTTGCGGAGATGTTTTCCACCTTCAAGGGCGGCTCGGTCGCAGGCGGCATCAGTCTGGAAATTCCCGGCGCGCAGTGTGACGCCATTCTTCGCTCGGTGTCCGGGCGGCTGCTGACGGACGGCGTATCCATCGTCGATGGCGCACCGTCTGTCCGCGTGACGACGGCTTCGGGCAACCTGACCATCCGGCGGATTTCCCCGGAGAAACTGACAGAAAACGAATAATTAGGAGGACGATTTTTATGGCACGACAGAACTTTGGCTTCGGCGGCGGCGCGAACATGCAGCAGCTCATGCGTCAGGCGCAGAAGATGCAGCAGGCGATGACGGACGCGCAGGAAAAGCTGGATGCGCAGGAGTACGAAGCGCAATCCGGCGGCGGCGTGGTAAGCGTGAAGGTGAACGGCAAGCGCGAGCTGCTGTCCCTGACGATTGACCCGAAGGTCGTTGACCCGGACGACGTGGAAATGCTGCAGGACCTTGTGATGGCGGCGGTGAACGAAGCGCTGCGCAAGGGTGAAGCAAACCGCGAAGAGACGATGAACAAGATGGCGCCCGGCATGGGCGGCATGGGCGGTCTGTTCTGATGCCCGGACAAATCGAACCGATTGAGCGGATGGTGTCGGAGCTGTCTCGGCTGCCCGGCATCGGTCACAAGACGGCGGCGCGGCTGGCGTACCATATCGTCGGGATGCCGCTGGAGGATGTTCACGCGCTGGCAGCGGCACTATGGCAGGGGCGCAAGGCAATTCGCTACTGCGACGTGTGCGGCAATTTCGCATCTGGCGAAAAGTGCGCCGTGTGTGCGGATGAAAGCCGCCATAACGGGCAAATCTGCGTCGTGCGCGACCCACGCGACGTGGCCGCGATGGAGCGAATGCACGATTACCACGGGCTGTACCACGTCCTGCACGGCACGCTGTCGCCGATGGACGGCATCGGGCCGGATGATATTCACATCAAGGAACTGATGACGCGCCTGCAGACCGAGCCGGTCAGCGAAGTGATTCTGGCGACGAACCCCGACATCGAGGGCGAAGCAACCGCAACCTACATTGCGCGGCTCATTAAGCCCATGGGCATCAAGTGCACCCGCATTGCCCACGGCGTCCCCGTCGGCAGCGACCTCGAATACGCCGACGAAGTGACGCTCTCAAAGGCGATGGAGGGACGAAGGGAGCTGTGAGAGGAACCACCAGAGGCTCTGCCTCTGGACTCCGCAAGGGAGTTCCTCCCTTGACCCTTCCGCGCGATTGAGTTGAGCGCATTTTCATGCTACGCCCGCGTGTTTATCCAAGAAACGGATAAAATCAACCGCAAATAACCCCAAAAGCAGCGGTGCCGAAGGTTTCCAAAGGGCAATCGCAAACCTCGTTTGTTTTCATGCCCTTTGGTCGCGCCCGCAGGCGCGATTCCCCCTGCTGCGCAAAAGAATGCTTTTTTCGGCAGAATGCTATTTTCCAGCATTCTGCCAATTTTCTCATGAAACGAGGAATCTGCCGATGTTTCTTGCCGATACTCACTCCGATACCATCTTCAGCTTTGGCGTTGGCAAACGCACCTTCGCCCAGACCGATATTACCCCTGACCGCCTGAGACAGGGCGGCGTCAGCCTCCAAACCCTCGCCCTGTGGAGCGGTCCGAAAGGTCCGAACGGCGACTATGAAGCCGTCGCCGACGCCGAATACGCCGCCATCCACCACTTCACCGACGCAGGTATCCGGCAGGTCGATGACCCGGAGGATGTCAAGCCCGGCGAAAACACCTTCATGCTCTCCTTCGAGGGCTGCGAGGTATTCCAGAAGAGCGACGAGATGGTGGCTTTCTGGCGGCAGCGCGGCATCCGCATCGGCGCGCTGGTGTGGAATCACCCGAACGCTTTCGCCACCCCTGCCGCCGTGGACGCGGAAACGCACATGACCCCCGAAGGCATCCGCATTGCCCGCGTGATGCAGCGTCAGGGCATCAGCGTGGACGTGTCGCACCTGAACGAAGCCGGATTCTGGGACTTATTCGCCAAAGGTGAGCGTCCGCCGATGGCGAGCCACAGCTGCTGCCGCGCCCTCTGCGACCATGTACGCAACCTGACCGACGACCAGATTCGCGCCATGATTCAGTACGGCGGCTACATCGGCGTGAATTTCTACCCGCGTTTTCTGTCTGCGGACTGCAAAGCGGACAGTGTGACGATTGCCCAGCACATCGACCATATCTGCCAGCTTGGCGGATCGGATATTGTCGGGTTCGGCAGCGATTTCGACGGTATCGAGGTGTCGCCCGACGACGTGCGAAATCCGGCGGAGCTGCCGAATCTGCTGACGGCACTGCGCAATTACGGCTACAACGACGAATCAATCGAGAGAATTTGCGGCGGGAATTTGAAGGCGTACTTTGCACGTTTGAAGTAACTGAAAAGACCGTCACGGAAGCGCACTCAAGCCGGGCAGCCAAAAAGGGTCAAGGGACAATGTCCCCTGCAGGGTGCAGGGACAGCGTCCCTGCTGGGGCTTGGGGCAACGCCCCAACTCCCGCTCGTGCCGCCCGCTATGCCAAACGCGCTCAAGTATGCCCCCTTAGTCGCAGGCAGCGAAGCGTCCCTGCGCACTAACTCCCGCGTCCGCAGACGCGGAATCCCCTTGCCCCTCATAATACTATTTTCAAATTCACCTGCACCATCTGCTTGCGCCTTATCATTTGGAAATAGTATAAATTCTCCCCTGTCCGGGCATCCTACCCGTGCAGGGGCTTTTTTGTCCCCCATGGAGGAACATTCGCATGATTGACCTGCGCCGCATCACCCGCACTTTCCCCGCGCAAGAGCGAAAATCGGCGCCGCTGCCGGTGCTGTCCGACATTACGCTGCGCATTCCGCCGGGGCAGTATGCTGCCATGGTTGGGGCGAGCGGGTCAGGAAAATCGACACTGATGAACATCCTTGGCTGCCTTGATCGCCCGACCTCCGGGGTATATCGTCTGCACGGGCGGGACGTTTCAGCCTTGCCGCCTGACGAATTGGCGAAGGTGCGCGGCGAGGAAATCGGGTTCGTGTTTCAGGGTTTTCAGCTGATTCCGCGGTTGACAGCCATCGAAAACGTAATGCTCCCGCTGATGCTGCAAGGCGTCAGTGAGTCGGAACGCCGCGCCCGTGCGGAGCAGCTGCTCCTGCGGGTTGGGCTGCATTCGCGGATGCACCACCTGCCCGCGGCGCTCTCCGGCGGTCAGCAGCAGCGTGTCGCCATCGCCCGCGCACTCATCCGCCGTCCCGCGCTCATCCTCGCCGACGAACCGACCGGCAGCCTTGACCCCGACGCGACGCAGGAAATCCTTTCCCTGCTGGAGGATCTGCACCGCGCCGGGCAGACAATTCTGCTCATCACCCACAACCCGACCGTCGCCGCGCGCGCTGAACGTCGGCTTACCCTGCAAGGCGGGAAGATTTTCGAAGAAGGATGACTTTTGCCGTGTTCGCTTGCGTCCCCCGCGCCCGTGTGGTACAATAGACGCGAGGTGAACAACTTGGCGAAAACACTGTATTGCAAGAAGTGCAACATGGACGTGCCGGAGGGCGAAGCGTGTCCCGTATGCGGCAAAACGCCGCCCGCCAGCTCTATGCGCGTCGCGTGGATGTACGCCCGGCAGCGCGCACTGGACTGGATGAGCTGGAACGCTGTGATGCGCATTGCCGTACCGGTGCTGGCCGCGGCGACTGCGCTGGGGCTGGTGCTGGAGCTGCTGCTCGGCGGCGGCGCGGGCGTTCGGCAATTATTGAACAGCGGATTTTTGTGGGTGATGGGGATGCTGCTCCTCTTTGTCGCGGCGGTCACGCTCCTCGTCTTCGCGCTCGGCGGGACGGACGAGCTGTACTGCGTGGTGGACAGCCGCGGCTTCCATGTGCGGACGGCGCTGCCGGGGGCAAATCGCGTGAAGCTGTGGATGCACGGCAAATCCGCCGCGTTGATGGACACAGCGGACACAAACGGACGCGTCATCATCAGCGAAAAAGACCTCGCGTGGAAGGACATTTCGCGCGTGCAGCTATGGACGGACAAGCGGCTGATGCTGCTATATTCGCCGCGCTGGTGGATGAAGCTGTCTGTGCCGATTCTGCTGGCGAAGTGGAACGACGTGCTGACGATGGTGGACGAAAAGTTAGGCAAGAAGAAGGCGGTGGAGCTGCCGGAGGACTGGGTGCATCAGCTGCCGCCGCAGCGCGTGCAGGAGAAAAAAACACGCAAAACCGCCCTCGAAACCGACGTGATTCCGCCGCAGACGACGCAGCCGGAGGACGAGGAGGACTACCGCCCGCTGGATGAAGTGCTGGAAGAGCTGCGCGGAAAATAAAGAAAATCCATGCTTCAGGCTGTTTAGAAGCATGGATTTTTTATGGTTCTTCACGGAATCTTGGGGGAAGAGCAGCTTGGGGGCGCGTCTGCGGACGCGCAAAGTTAGGGGTAGGGACGCTGCGCTGCCTGCACCTTTGTTGACGGCTTCCTTGGGATTGGTCGGACTCGGAACAGTTGGGGCGTTGCCCCAAACCCCACAAGGGACGCTGTCCCTTGCCCCTGCAAGGGGCAGACGAAAAGGGACGAAGTCCCCCCCCTTGACCCCTTTTCGCGATTGGGTTGGTCGCACTTTCATGCTTCTTCCGCGTGCAGCTTTTTGGTGCTTCGCCTAAGCCCTTGTTTGCTCCCCCCCAACTTTCCGTGAAGAACTTTTTTTATTATAATTCCATAAATATCTGCCGGATGAACCGCGCCGCTAATTCCGGCCATACCGTCGCTTCCGGCACGATTTTGCGCGCCTCTTCGCCGGGGATGTTCGTCACCTGATTGCCCAGCGCCATCCCGTGTCCGCCGCGCGGGAAGACGTGTACTTCCGCCGGAACGCCCGCTTTGTGCAGCGCCATTGCCATCAGGAGCGTGTTTTCCACGGGCACTGCGCCGTCCGTCCATGTGTGCCAGAGGAACGTCGGCGGCGTGTCAGGCGTGACGAGGTTTTCCAGCGAATGCGGCTGATGGGCGGCAATGTCGTCCGTCCCCGTGAGGCTGCGGAAGCTGCCGCGGTGCGCGAACTCCCCTGCCGTGATGACGGGGTACGAGAGAATCAGGGCGTTCGGGCGAACGTCAGCGGGGGTAAGGTGCAGTTCCTGCCACCAATGCGCTTCCTGCCAATGCACACCGAGCAGTCCGGCGGCATGAGCGCCCGCCGAAAAACCACAGAGGGCGATTTGATTCAGGTCAGCGTGCCAGTTATCGGCGTTTTGGCGGATGGCGGCGACGGCGCTGGCGATGTCCTGCATCGGCGCGGGGAAAACCGCCGGGGCAACGCGGTAACGGACGACGACGGCATTCATGCCCATTGCGGCGAAGGTCAATGCAATGGGTTCGCTCTCGCGGGTGGAAAGGTGCGTGTAACCGCCGCCGGGGGCAATGACGATGGTCGGGCGACGGACGGCGGGGTCAGCGACCAAATCGGGGATGTAGACTGTCATGGAGCAGTTTTTCAAGGCGATTGTATCACAATACATAGATGATTTCCTCCTTGCGCAGGGGATTTCGCGCCTGCAGGCGCGATAAGGGGGCAATGAAAACAGACGAAGTCTGCGATCGCCCCCTTGACCCCTTCGGCGCGTCTCCAACTTCATACCTTTGGGGTATTGTTTCTTTTTGAACCGAAGGTTCCTTGGATAAACACGCGGGCACTGTATGAGCGTGTCACCAACTCAATCGCGAGATGGGTGTCGAGAGGGTCGAAGACCCTTCGTGGGTGCAGGGCAAAGCCCTGCTGGGGTCTAAGGGGCAACGCCCCTTGGTTCACCCCTTCTTCTTCTCCGTCTTCAAGAACACACACAACACCAGCATCGCAATCGGGAAAATCATGCCAACGGTTAAGCCGGATTGCAGACCGCCGAGCGCGCCGGAAAACAGACCCACCGTCGTCGGGCCGGCGGAACAGCCGAGATCGCCGGCGAGCGCCATCAGCGCGTACATGGCAGTGCCCGCGCCCGGAAGCGCAAGCGCCGCCAGCGAGAACGTGCCCGGCCAGAAGATGCCCACCGAGAAGCCGCACAGCGCACAGCCCAGCAGTGCCGCCAGCGCATTGCCGCTCTGCGACGCCACAATGTAGCACACAATGCACAGGATGCTGGACGCAATCATGGCGGTTTTCAGCGGCAGTTTATCCGCAAACTTGCCATACAGGGCGCGCGCCGTACCCATCGTGATGGCGAACGCGCACGGGCCGAGCAAATCTCCCATCGTCTTGGTGATGTGCAGCCCGTCCTCCGCGAATGTACTCGCCCACTGCGACATTGCCTGCTCCGACGCACCCGCGCAGACCATCATCACCATCAGCAGCCAGAATACCCGGCTCGTCAGCATCCGCTTCATCGGCATCTGCTGCGCTTCTTCCGGCACAATCGGGTACAGCGGTACGAAAGAGAAGTACACCGCGTTCGCAATCGGCACAATCATCCACAGAAGCGTCAGCACGCGCCAATTCGCCGTGCCGAAAGCAGCGAAGAACAGCGTCGAAAGCAGCACCAGCGCCACATGTCCCCAGCAGTAGAAGGAGTGCAGCAAGCTCATGGCGGCGCTCTTGCCTTCCGTCGGGCAAGCCTCGACAATCGGGCTGATCAGCACCTCTATCATCCCGCCGCCGATGGCGTACAGCACAACCGCAATCATCAGCCCCGTCATGGGCGGCAGGATGCCGGGCAGAATCGCCATGCCGGACAAGCCCAATACCGCCAGCACATGCGCCGCAACGATGCTGACGCGGTAGCCGATGCGGTCAACGAGCTTGGCGCTGAGCAGGTCAACGAGCAGCTGTACGGCGAAATTCACCGTCGTCATCATCGTTATCTGTTCCAGCGTCAGCGAAAATTCGGACATGAACGTCACAAACAGCAGCGGCGCGAGGTTATTGACAATCGCCTGCGTGATGTAGCCCAGATAGCTGGCGGCGATGGTATGGCGATAGGTCAGGCGGGACATGGGTGCAAGCTCCTTTGCGAAATTCACTGTCATGATGATAGCACGGAAATTTTCGCTTGTGAAGGGCGGTTTTTTCGACAAAAATTTGCACGCTGGGAGGGGCAGTTTTCACAATCACGCAGGATTTTGCCGTCCGATGGCGAATTGTCTTGTGGTGCCGTTTTTCGGCAGGAAAGGACTTGCCATGAATACGCGCAAAAACACGCTCTATAATGTTGCTTACCGCGTCTTTTCGATGCTGCTGCCGCTGGTGACCGCGCCGTACCTCTCGCGCGTCGTCGGGACGGAGGGCGTCGGGCTGTACGGCTATTCGTGGGCGATCAGCTATGTGTTCGTGCTGATTGGTCTGCTTGGCTTGGAGAACTACGGCCCGCGCGAAATCGCCCGCGTCCGCGACGACCGCGACGCCCTCAACCGGACTTTCTCCGCCATCTGGAAGATGCAGCGCCTTGTCGCCGGGGTGACGCTGCTCGTCTGGCTGGTGTACGTCTTTTTCATCGCGGGCGAGGAGAAAATCATCTCCCTGAACCTGACGATGATGAGCGTCAGCTGCCTGGTCAACCTCGACTGGTGCTTAATGGGGCTGGATGAGTTCAAGCCCATTGCCCTGCGCAACACGGCGGTCAAGCTGCTTGCGGCGGCTGCGGTGTTCCTCTTCGTGCGCAAGCCGGAGGATTTGTGGGTGTACGCCTTCGTGTGGTCGCTCTCGACGCTGCTTGGCTGCCTTAGCTGCATGTTCAGCCTGCGCGGGAAAGTCACGCCGGTGAAGGTGACATGGAAGGAAGCCCTGAAGCATCTTGCCCCGTGCGCGCTTTTGTCGATTTCGGTCATCGCCGTGAGCGTCTACCGGCAGATGGACAAGGTGATGATCGGTGCGCTGGCGGACATGGCGCAAACCGGACTGTACGAGAACGCGGAGAAAATCATCCTTTGCCTGTCCGGTTTCATTTCCGCCATCGGCACGGTGATGCTGCCCAAGGTCAGCCGCATGACGCGGATGAAGCAGATGGACGCTGTGCAGCGGCACATCCGGCTCAGCATGGAACTGGTGATGTGCATGGTGTGCGCAATGGCGTTTGGGCTGGCGGCGGTGGCGGTGAACTTCGCGCCCCTGTTCTACGGGGACGATTTCGCGTATTCCGGCACGCTGATGATGCCCCTCGCATTCACGCTCCTGTCAATTGGCTTTGCAAACGTCATCCGCACGCAATGGGTACTGCCGCAGGGGCGCGACACGATTTTCGTCCACAGTGTGCTGACGGGCGCGGTCATCAACCTGATTGCGAATTTTGTGCTGATTCCGCCGTTCGGGGCAATGGGCGCGGCGGCGGCGACGGTGCTGGCGGAGTTTTCCGTTCCTGCGGTGCAATTTGTGTATCTGCGCAAGGAACTGCCGTATGCGCAGTACCTGAAAACGACGGGCGTTTACTGCCTGTTCGGGCTGGTGATGGCGGGCGTGGTCGCGCTGCTGGGGCATGTTCTCCCGCTGCACGGCTGGGGGAAACTCGCGGTTCAGGTCATCGGCGGCGCGGCGGTGTATGGCGCGCTGTGCCTGACATACTGGAAATTGGCAAAGCGCAGCGACATTTTCCGCCTGATGCGGAGAAAATAAATCCGCCGTTCGCCTCATAAATTTTCCGCGTTCGGTGCATCCTGTTTCCAGCACAACGACTGGAGGGATGACCATGAACGCAAAGTGCAAGAAATTCCTGACGATGCTGCTGCTCGTGTGCGTAAGCATTGGGGCGGCGGGCTGCTCGGCGTACAGCAATCAGCGGTACTACGAGCGGGCGCAGCTGATGATGGGCAGCGGCGAGTACGCGGAGGCGGCGGAGCTGTTCCATCAGCTGGGCGAATACGAGGATTCGGCGGAGTACGCGCTGTACGCCGCGGCGCTGGATGCTCTGCAACGCGGCAAAATCGAATTGGCGCGGGCGAATCTGCTGGAAATCGCGCCGTTCAAGAGCGCCGACCGGTATCTGCGCTATCTGGATGCGCTGGACGCGGAAAACGAGGGCGAACTCGATTCCGCGCTGGACATCTACGTCTCGCTGGGCAGCTTTGAGGACTGCGCGGAGCGGGCGCAGGCGCTGGAAGCCGCGATTCCGGAGCAAGCCATCCGCCAGGGGCGGCAGCTGATGAGCCAAGGCGACTACGAGGGTGCGCGCGACTTGTTTCTCTCGCTGAACGGCTATGGGCAGTCCCGCGCACTTTCGGATGCCTGCACAGCAGCGATAGCGCGCAAGGCGTACTTGGCTGCGGAGGATTTGCTGGGCGCTGGCGACTATCTGGGCGCGATGAACGCCTTCGCCGCCATGGGCGACACGCTGGACGCGGCGCACCGGGCGGAGGAATGCCGCTCACTGCTGCTGAAGCAGGCGGAAGAAGCGTTTCAGGCGGTGACGCTGGAAACGGCGGATGCGCTGGATGAACAGCTCGAATCGCTTTCGGCGGACGCGGCGTTTGCGGAAATTCGGCAGGCGCTGGCGGAGAAATTCGGCGTGAACCTCTCCCTGCTGCGTGCGGCGCGGAGCGAACATCCGTATGTGCTGCTGGGAACGTATCCGATGGGCGAAAGCGGCGCGGAGAGCGACGTGCTGTGGCAGGTGCTGCGTGTGGATGGCAGCCAGTTGGTGCTGCTGTGCTGCTCGGTGATTGACGCATCAAGCGTCGCGACGACGAGCGACCTGCCGATGGCGGACACCCCAGACGCCGCGGAGATTTCCCTGCCGTCCGCCGCGGACTTAGCGACGCTGACCGACCTGACCTGCGCCGCGACCCCCTACGCCGCCGCGCAGGGCGCTTCCGCCGTCTACTGGCTTCGCGACACGCTGGAAAGCGGCATCCACCCCGTCATTAGCGAAACGGGTGCATTGACCCTCCCCGCCGACACCGAAGTTCCCGGCATCCGCCCCTTAGCGCTGCTTGACCTGACGGCTTACGTTTTCACGGCAGGCGACGGGACGGAGGAGAATCCATATCGGTAAGGAGACCCAAGGGGCGTTGCCCCTTGACCCCACCAGAGGCGTTGCCTCTGGACTCCACAAGGGACTTCGTCCCTTGACCCTTTCGCGCGATTGAGTTGGTGACGCTATCAGGCTGTGCCCGCGTGTTTATCCAATGAACCTACGGTTCATTAAGTAACAATACCCCAAAAGTATGGAAGTGGCGACCCGAAGGGGTCAAGGGGGCGATCGCAGACTTCGTCTGTTTTCATTGCCCCCTTGTCGCCTCCGCAGAGGCGAAACCCCTGCAACACAATCGCACAATCCGCTTAGAATAATAAACATCCGCACAATCAAGGGCGACGCTTCTCACGCAGCGCCGCCCCTTTCTTATACTATTTTCAGATGAAAATGCGCCAAGATGCGCCGCGAATTTTTCATTCTGGCTAACGTGAATGAAACGCAGCGTAGCAGCGCTACGCTAAGTGGAATGAACGGACGCCAGAAGGGAAAAGGCGCAAGCAGATGGCGCAGGTGAATCTGGAAATAGTATTATACCTCCACCACCCCCGTGGCGACCCGCTCCACAAACACCCGGTCGTGTTCCACCAGCAGCATCGTCGGCTGATACTGCTGAATCAGCGTCTCCAACTGCACCCGGCTGAACACGTCGATGTAGTTCAGCGGCTCATCCCACACAAACACATGCGCCGGCTCGCACAGCGACCGCGCCAGCAGGATTTTCTTCCGCTGCCCTTGGCTCATTTCCTGCAAGTCGTGGTCAAACAACTCGCGTGGGCAGTCCATGTTCCGCAGAATCGCCTTGAAGAGCGTTTCGTCCACCTGCGCATCGCGGATGAAGTCGCGCAAATTGCCGCGCAAATCATCCACCCGCTGCCGCACGGACGAGAACGTCACGCCCGACGCAATGAGGATACTCCCCGTCAGCGCGTCGCTTTCGCCCAGAATTCCCTTCAGGATGCTGGATTTCCCGCACCCGTTCGCGCCGATAAGCGCCAGCCGCTCGCCCTGACGCAGCGTAAACCGCACGTTTTCGCAGACTGTCCGATTCCCGTAGCGAACCGCGCCGTTCTCCACCGAAATCAGCACGTCTTTCGGATGCGGGAGCGTCGTCATGCGCAGCGTACCGACCTGCTCGACGTTTTTCAGCAGCGTCTGCTTTTCCTCGATGGCGCGTTCCTGCCGCATTTGCGATGCTTTCGAGCGCTTCATCATCCGCTCCGACGCCGCGCCGAGAAAGCCGCGGTCTACTTTCCCATAAAAGGACTTATCCGCATGGCGCTTGTTTTCCTCCGCGCGATTGCTCCATTCCGCCGTTTTGCGCGCGGCGGCTTCCAGCTGCCTGATTTCCTTGCGCAGTGCTTCGTTCCGGGCGGCTTCGGCTTCGTTTTCGCCGTTCAGGCGCGCTTCAAACGTGTCGTAATTTCCCTGCATGACGTAGGTGTTCGCCTTGTTCAGGCAGACCACATGGTCAATCGCGCGGTTGAGGAAGGCGCGGTCATGGCTGACGAGCAGAAAGCCGTCTTTGCGGCGCAGGTAGTCCGCCACCATGGCACGACCGGGTGCGTCGAGGGAATTGGTGGGTTCGTCGATGAGCGGATAGGCGTCCTCGCGGGCGAATAGCGCCGAGAGCATCACGCGGGTCTGTTCGCCGCCGGAGAGCGTGTCAAACGGGCGATTGAGCGCCTCTTCCGGCACGTTGAGAAGGGATAATTCGCGCATCAAACGCCAGTCCTCGCACGTTGGCGCGGCGGTTTGGGCAATTTGCCATGCGGTCTGCGTGCCATCCGCGACGGGGTACGGGAACAGCACAGGCATCAGCGGGCAGTCGATTTTCCCTTTTCCCTGCAAATCGCCGGACAGCAGGCGCAGGAGGGTGGTTTTTCCGCGTCCGTTGCGGGCGATAGGCCCCGTGCGCCACGCCGTGTCGAGGGACAGGGACAAATCCGCAAAAACGGCTTCCGGTGCGCCGTCGTAGGTGAATGATAGATGTTCAATTTTCAGCTGCAAAATGAATTTCCTCCGCTTTGGTCAGCAGGGAGGACAGACCGACAAGACGAATCATGCAATTTTTTTCTGTACAGCAAAAGCTGACCCGTTATGCGGTGATTTCTGCTATCACAAACAAACCGCTTTCTTGCGGTTCATTGCTTCCCTGCTCAGTCAACAGGTGCAGAAATCACAGACGCATATGCGGATCAGCCTCCTTCGCGCGTTGCTGTTTATCAGAATACCATTTTTCGGCGCACTTGTCAAGGTGGAAAAACGGTGGTATAATAGAAAGGAAGTTGATTTTGTCGGAGGATGTGCCATGAGTTTCACCCACCTGCATCTGCACACGGAATATTCCCTGCTGGACGGCGCGTGCCGCATTCCAAAGCTCGTCGAGCGCATCAAGGCGCTTGGCATGACCTCCTGTGCCATCACCGACCACGGCGTGATGTACGGCTGCATCGACTTCTATTCCGCCATGAAGGATGCAGGCATCAAACCCATCATCGGCTGCGAGGTCTACGTCTGCCGCGACCGGCTGGACAAATCCGCCGCGAACCGCGAGTACAGCCACCTCATCCTCCTGTGCGAAAACAACACCGGCTATCAGAACCTGATGAAACTGGTCAGCGAGGGCTTCCTGACCGGCTATTATTATCGCCCGCGCATTGACTACAACCTGATTCGCCAGCACAGCGAAGGGCTGATTTGCCTCTCCGCGTGCCTGTCCGGCGACCTGCCGAAGCTGCTGCTGCAAGGGCGCTACGACGACGCGGAAGCGTATGTGCGCGAAATGCAGGATATTTTCGGCGAGAAGAACTTCTATGTTGAAATCATGGATCACGGCATCCGCGAGGAGAAAATCGTCATGCCGCGCCTGATTTCGCTTGCCCGCGAAATGAATGTGCCGCTGGTGGCGACGAACGACTGCCACTACTTGGAGGAAAAGGACGCAGACGCGCAGGAAGTGCTGCTGTGCATCCAGACGGGCAAGACGCTTGATGACGCGAACCGGATGCGCATGGACACGCGCCAGCTCTATGTTAAGAGCGAAGATGAAATGCGCACGCTGTTCGCCGCCTGCCCGGACGCTGTTGACCGCACGCAGGAGATTGCCGACCGCTGCAACGTCGAGTTCGAGTTCGGTGTGACGCGCCTGCCGCATTATCCCGTGCCGGAGGGCGAAACCGCGCTGTCGATGCTCACGCGCCTGACGCATGAGGGCTTGCGCGAGCGCTATCCCGACGCAAAGGAGACCGACGAGCCGTGGACACGCTTGAACTACGAGTTAAACGTCATTACGTCCATGGGCTACGTCGATTACTTTCTCATCGTCTGGGACTTCATCCGCTATGCCAAGAGTCAGGGCATCATGGTCGGGCCGGGGCGCGGCAGCGGCGCTGGGTCGATTGTCGCGTACTCGCTGGGCATCACGATGCTGGATCCGCTCAAATACCAGCTGCTGTTTGAACGCTTCCTGAACCCGGAGCGCGTCACCATGCCTGATATCGACGTGGACTTCTGCTACGAGCGCCGGCAGGAGGTCATCGACTATGTGGCGCGCAAGTATGGCGCAGACCATGTGAGCCAGATTATCACCTTCGGCACCTTGCAAGCGAAGGGCTGCATCCGCGACGTCGGGCGCGTCTTAGGCATGAGCTATCAGGATACGGACGCGGTCGCGAAAGCGATTCCCTTCGACCTCGGCATGACGCTGGAAAAAGCGCTGACGCTCTCGCCGCTTCTCAAAACCATGTACGACGAACAGCCGGAAGTGCATCGGCTGATTGACACCGCCATGACGCTGGAGGGTATGCCGCGCCACGCCTCCACCCACGCGGCAGGCGTGCTGATTACGGGCAAGCCGGTGATGGAGTACGTCCCCTTGCAGCGCAACGACGAGGTCATCACGACGCAGTACCCGATGGGGACGATTGAGCGCCTCGGCTTGCTGAAGATGGACTTTCTGGGCTTGCGGACGCTGACCGTCATCCGCGATACGCTGGATATGCTGCGCGAGCAAGGCATCGACATGAAGCCGGAGGACATTCCGCGCGACGACCCGGCGGTGTACGAGATGATTTCCGCCGGCGACACGGACGGCGTGTTCCAGCTCGAAGGCGGCGGAATGCGCACCTTCCTGACGAACATGAAGCCCACCTGCTTTGAGGACATTATCGCCGCGATTTCACTCTACCGTCCCGGCCCGATGGAGTCCATCCCGCGCTACATTCAGGGCAAGCAGAACCCGTCAAGCATCCACTACGAGACGGAGAAGCTGCGCCCGATTCTGGACGTCACCTACGGCTGCATGGTCTATCAGGAGCAGGTGATGCAGATTGTGCGCGATTTGGCAGGGTACAGCTACGGCCGAAGCGACCTTGTCCGCCGCGCGATGGCGAAGAAGAAGCACAAGGTGATGGCGCAGGAGCGCGAATACTTCATCCACGGCAAGCTGAACGACGACGGGACAATTGACGTGCCGGGCTGCGTGCGCAACGGCGTGCCAGAAGAAGTCGCGTCACACCTTTACGACGAGATGACCGCGTTCGCGTCCTACGCTTTCAACAAATCCCATGCCGCCGCGTATGCCGTTGTCTGCATCGAGACGGCGTGGCTCAAGCGCTATCATCCCGTGCCGTTTATGGCGGCAATTCTCAACAGCGTATACGGCAATCCGGCGAAAATCGCGGCATACATTCAGTACTGCCGTACGCGCGGCATTGCGATTCTGCCGCCGGACGTGAACCGTTCGCAGTGGAAATTCACCGTCGCCAAAGCCCCGGACGGACAGCTGGGGATTCTCTTCGGCTTAGGTGCGGTCAAGACGGTCGGTCAGGGTGCGGTGGACGCGATTATCCGCGAGCGCAAGCACGGCGCGTACCGCGACATCTTCGACTTCTGCCGCCGCATCGACACGAGCGAATGCAACAAGCGCGTCGTCGAGAGCCTCATCAAGGCAGGCGCGTTCGACGGCATGGGCGGCAATCGTCCGCAGCTGCTGGCGGTGTTTGAATCCGCCATGGATGCGAACTCGTCCCTGCGCAAGCAGACGGTAGACGGGCAAATCAGCCTGTTCGACATGGCGTTCGGCGGTGCGCCGCTGGTTCAGGAGAATCACACGCTGCCGAATCTGCCGGATTATCCCCTGCGGCAGCGGCTGGCGCTGGAGAAGGAGATTGCGGGGGTGTACATCACCGGACATCCGCTGGATGATTACCGCGACGTGCTGGGCAAGCTGCCGTTCTCCACCGCCGATTTGGATGGGCTGGAGGAGCGCGAGAACCGTGGCTTGTCCCTCGACGGGCAGATTGTCGACATGGGCGGCATTCTGACCGAAGTGAAGGGCAAGGCGACGAAAAAGGGCGCGTACATGGGCTTCATCACGCTGGAAGACCTGACGGGGCAGATTGAGTGCCTTGTGTTCCCGAAGGTGTACGAGCGCTATCAGGGCATGATGGCGGTGGATGATTTGGTGGTGTTGCACGGGCGGCTGTCCATCCGCGAGGAGGAAGCGCCGAAGCTGCTGGTGGAGAAGCTGATTCCGCTGGAGGCGTGGCATTCGGAGGAATCCGCCCCCGCCGCGCCGATGGAGCAGAGCACCGCGCGCCCCGTGCCGCCGCCGAAGCGCCACGCATCCGAAGCGCCGAAGCTGACCGACGCGCAGGCAGCGGCGAAAGCCCCCCGGAAGCTGTACCTGCGCCTGAATCGCCCGCAGATGGACGCGGCGTCATCGACTTTGTCGCTGTATCCGGGTTCTGTGCCGGTGTATCTGCACCTGCCAGCAGAAAAGATGACACTGCTTGCGCCGAAAACCGGCTGGTGCGACGCAAGCGACGGGTGTTTGAATCGGCTGAACGCGCTGCTGGGCGCGGAGAATGTGAAATTGTTGGAAAGCAGGTGATTGCATGAGTGAACAGCAGAAAAAGGGGCGTCTTGGCGAAGTAATTCGCTTCGTCGTGACGGGCGGCGTGTGCTTTCTGATTGAACAGGCGGTTTTGTCGCTGCTCAAGGAGATTTTCGGGCTGGATGTAAATATCGGCACGCCGATTGCGTTCTTGGTGTCGGTGGTGGCGAACTATCTGCTGTGCGTCAAGTGGGTATTCCCCGGCGCGGATGGAAGCGGCGGCAGGACGAAAGCGGGCTTTGTGCTCACAAGCGGCATCGGTTTCTTCCTGAACTGGGGCATCATGGCGCTCCTGACCGCGCTTTTCGGGCAGGACAGCATTCTGCTGACCCTCTTCGGTATCCAGCTGAAAGTCTACCATCTGAACAAGGCGATTGCGACCCTGCTGGTGATGATTTGGAACTACTTCACAAAGCGGCTGATATTGAAGAAGAAGTGACGACCCCAGAGGCTCTGCCTCTGGACTCCGGCAGGGCTCTGCCCTGCACCCGCGAAGGGTCTTCGACCCTCTCGACGCCCATCTCGCGATTGAGTTGGTGACACTCTCATACAGTGTCCGCGTGTTTATCCGGCGAACCTACGGTTCGGATTAGATGCTCTGTGCAAACTTACGGCATAAACCAAGAGACATGAAACTCTAAGAGTGACGGCGCCGAAGGTTTCCAAAGTGCAATCGCAGACTTCGCCTGTTTGCATTGCCCTTTGGTCGCCTCCGCAGAGGCGAAATCCCCTGCGAATCATTCAACCATCAAGGAGAACCAAATCCCCCATGAAACCAGTAATTTTCTTCGATTGGGACGGAACCCTCGCCGACAGCATGAACCTCTGCGTCGCCGAAATCCGCCAAGCCCTCATCACCATGCACCTCCCCGACCTGCCCGACGACATCCTCCGCCAGTGCAACGGCCCGACGTTCGAGCAGTCACTGGACATTCTGCACATCCCCCATGACCGCGCGCAGGAGTACATGACCACGCGCCTGACCGCCGAATTAGCCCTCGTACCGACAGTCAACCGCCTGTTCCCCGGCGTGCGCGAGATGCTCCAAACGCTCCGGGAATATGCGGATTTGTGCATCGTCAGCAACGGCGAGCATGACTATATCGCGCTGTGCCTGCAAGTGTTCGGGCTGACGGACGTGTTTGTCCGCACGGCAACGTCCGTGCCGGGGCGCACGAAGGGCGAAAATCTCCGCGCACTGCTGGACGCCCTGCGCCCGGAACGCGCCGTGATGGTGGGCGACCGGCTGGGCGACATCCGCGCGGGTCAGGAGAACGGCCTGCCGACAATTGCAACGTGCTACGGCTACGGGAACGACGCGGAGTACAATCAGGCATCCCTCCGCGCCGAAAGCGTGGCAGACTTGACCCGGCAGCTGGTGGATTTCTGCCGGACGGGGCGCTGCTGAATCAGCAAAGGAGGCATTCGCATGACAAACACCTGCAGGCACGACTTTCAATTCTGCTACAAAGGCAATCGCGGCATTGCCCTCCGCTGCTCCCGCTGCGGAAAACCCGCAGAATTTCGGACACGGTTTTGCATTTGGCGCTGGCTGATGTTCTGTATCGTCACACTGCTGTTTTATGTCGAGTTTATGAGCCGCGAGCCTCTTCCTCGCCTTCTGTCTCTCAGCGCGATTATCCTGCTGCTGTTGTTCGGCTTTCCGACGTTTCATGCGCTGATTTTCCGCAGGAACATCCGCTTGCAGGATAAATACCTCCTGCCCTGTTCCGGTCAGAAAGACGATTGATGCACAAAAATCCCGCCCCCTCGTTTGCAGGGAGCGGGTTTTGCTATTCAGGCTGATACGGGTTGAAATCCGCCGGATCAACGTTTGTGCACACTTCAATCGTCTCGCCGTCAGTCAGCAGGACGATGTTGCCGAAGCGGTTGTTGTACACATGGTCGCGGGTCAGATTCTGTTCTGCGCTGTACGCCGCAATAAAGTTCCATATTTCCCACACCGACGCTGCGCCGGGAATCAGCACATAAGTCGGCGAAAGCACCCGCATCAGCACCACGCCGATCTCATAGGTGTTTGTTTTATCATCCAGAATCCCATGATGGGGAAATTTCAGCACATCTATGTTGCGAACGAGGTCTTGATACTTGCGGTTGATGTTGCCGCTGGCGGCGTAATCGCCGGTAAACAGCATCCGCTTCTGCCCATAAATCAGCACAAAATTCAGCGAATCCATGTTCTGATTGCCGTTGTTCTTCACCGTTTCCGGCCCGACGCAGTTCACCGTCAGCCATCCGCCAATGGTCAGCTCATCGCCGTCCTTCATCTGCTGGTAGATTGCGCCGTTCGCCAAGGGCGCGTAGTCCGGATTCACCTCCGCTGACGCGCCGTATACTACGGTCGATCCACCCCCCCAGCGTTCCAAAATATAGTTGACGTTCATGCAGTGGTCGAGATGCCAGTGCGTGACGATGTACACATCCACATGCGTCACGCCGACTGCTTCCAGATACTGCGGGAACAGGCGCTCCGGCTTGTTCGGCCACGCCTCGCCGCCGTCAATCAGCACGGTTGTGTTTCCGAAGCGGATCAGATAGCCGTCGGCGCAGCCAAGATTGACCTGATGCAGCTCCAGCATGGGCAATGTCTGCTCCGCTTCCGTCTTTTCCTCCGCCGAGGCAAAGGGCAGCAGCAATGTCAGCAGCAAAAGTGCCGCCAGCAGTTGTTTCTTCATCGCCGCGATCTTTATGCCAGCGGGCGGATGAGGATGAGGGGGGTCAGTTCGCCGCCCTGCCCGGAGGGGTTATCCTTCATCGCGTCCTGAATCTGGTCGTCCGTCAGCGGGAAATCATCGCACTTGCCCAGCTGATTCTGGTCGATATCATTCGCGTCCATGATGACAATCGGAATGCCGCATTCCTTTTCGATTTCGTTGGACAGCTCGACGGGGTGTTCGGGGTTAATCAGCGCGAGGGTCTTGTAGCGGTCGAAGCTGGAGCGGAAGTAGAAGCCGTCGATGCCTGCGACGCCATGACCGCAGATTTTATAGAACAAGCCCTTGACCCCGAACGGGCGCGTAACGGCGCTGACGAAGCCCGCCAGCAGCACGCGCGGCAGACCCACCATGTCAATGACGAGTTGCAGCTTGTACGGCTCGTGCATCCCCACGCCGGTGGAGTTAATGCCCGCGAATTTCGCCATATGCTTGGCGAAGAAGCCGAGCTTCATGTCCTCCATGCGGCGGACGTTGCCGGTGCACATTGCCATCACCTTCGCAGTGATGGAAAGCACGTCGCCCGGCTGTGCCAGCGGCAGCACATACTTCTTCACCAGCTCCGCCGCGCTTTCCCCCACCTCGACGAAGTGCGTCTGGATGGCATAGCGCTGGTAACGGCGGCCGTCCCTGCCCGTCAGGATGCCGCGCTCAAAATATACGATACCGTCTTTTTCCCGGCGCTGCTGCGCCAGATTACGGGATTCCGATGCCATGTTGTTTTCCTCCTCGCTCTCCGACGCAAATGCCGTCGGTGTTGCGGTAATTTCGGTTCACGCGTCTATTTTACAACGCTTTCCCAGTTCTGTCAAATTTCCAGCGGGGGATTTTGCCGATTTCGGGCAGAAAATGCAAGGAAAATACCCGCCTTGTCAAATTCCGTTGAATGTGCTATGATACACGATGGCTTGGAGCTTCCTCGCCATACAGATAAAAGGATGCGATTTTATGGCAAAAGCCATCAAAACAAACGTGCTGCGTCACCTGGACGCGCTGAAAATCCCCTACGAAACCCGCGAGTATACCGTCGATGACGACAATTTCGACGGCAAACTCGTCGCCGAGAAGGTCGATTTGCCCGCAGAGATGATTTACAAGACGCTCGTGCTTGTCGGCGACACCTTGCCGCACCTCGTCTGCGTCATCCCCGTGGAACTGGAACTCGACCTGAAGGCCGTCGCACGCGCCGCCGGGTGCAAGAGCGTCCACATGCTGCCGCAGAAGGATTTGCTGCCGCTGACCGGCTACCTGCGCGGCGGATGCAGCCCCATCGGCATGAAGAAAGCGTTCCCCACCTTCGTGGACAGCGCCGCGCAGCATTTGGAGCGGGTCAGCGTCAGCGCGGGTGTCCGCGGGTGTCAGGTGATTCTGGCGGTGGACGCGCTTGTCGCCTGCACGAAAGCGAAATTCGCCGACCTGTGCCGAGGCTAAAGTGACGTTCAGCTGACAAGATGATGAATTTTACAACTTCCGCGCCCGGAAATCATTGTTTCTTGACGGGAAATGGTGTATAATAAGGAAGTTGATTTTCTTGCACGGGGGTATTCTGCCCCATCACGCGCATTGATACTCCGAAAGGATGTTGATTTTTTCCATGGCACAGCCGCCTTTGCGTCCCCAAGACGCTGTGATGCTTATTCCTTCCCTTGAGCCGGATGACCGCCTGCCCGCATACGTCCGCCGCCTGCTGGACAAGGGTTTCCAGCATGTTGTGATTGTCGATGACGGCAGCAGCGCCGCCTATCAGCCGATTTTTGCCGAACTGGACGCGATGGACGGCGTGTCCGTCACGCACCACGAGTTAAACCGCGGCAAGGGCTGCGCGCTCAAGACTGGCTATGCGTACATTCAGGCGCATTTCCCGGCGGCGAGCGGCGTCATCACCGCCGATGCAGACGGTCAGCACACAGTCGAAGACTGCTGGCATCTGGCAGAGGTGCTGACGGAGGGCAAGCGCGCCCTGTACCTGGGCAGCCGCAACTTCAACCTCGACCACGTTCCGCCAAAATCGCGCCACGGCAACAAAATCACGAGCGCGATTTTCCGCCTGCTCTACGGCGTGTATCTGCCGGACACACAGACGGGGCTTCGCGCCTTCCGCATGGCGGATTTGCCGTTCATGCTGGACGTGCCGGGCGAGCGCTTTGAGTACGAGATGCAGGTGCTGATTGCCTGCGCGCGCGCGAAGCTGCCGATGATTCCGATTGAAATCGAAACGGTGTACGAAAACGAGAACGCCGGAACGCACTTCCACCCGATTCGCGACAGCTACCGCATTTACAAGGTGATTCTGGGGAATTTCTTTCTCTATGCGGGATCGTCGATTATCTGCTTTCTGGTGGACAACGGCGTGGCGGCCCTGCTGCGATTCGCGCTGCTGCCCCTGCTGGGGCTGAGGGGCGACACGGCGATTCAGATTTCCGGCTATCTGGCGCGTCTGGTGTCCTCGCCGCTGAATTTCGTCCTGAACCGCAATTTCGTCTTCAAGTTCAAGCAGGACACGGGCAAAACGGCGCTCAAATACGCCCTGCTTTGCATCGTCACCATTACGCTTTCCAACCTTGGCGTGTCGCTGCTGGATCACCTGCATATTTTCATCGGCGGTTTCGCGTTCATCCCGAAAATTTTGATGGACACGCTGCTGTATCTGGTGAACTACCGTATCCAGAACAAGTGGATTTTCGCCAAATCCGCCGAAAATCAGGAGGGCTGACATGCGCAAGCACTTATCCGAAATTCTGCTGACGCTCTTGACGGTCGCGCTGCTTGTCGGCTTTGCCTTCGCCGTTCCGCATCCCGCGATTACGGACGATGCGCTCGAAGCCTACATGAACGACGGCGCGGCTGCAGACGATGACTACGACTTCCTATTTGAGTGACCCAAGGGGCGCTGCCCCTTGACCCTGCAAGGGACTTCGTCCCTTGACCCTTTCGCGCGATTGAGTTGGTGACGCTCTCATACAACTTCCGCGTGTTGATTGGGGGAACCCCAGAGGCGCTGCCTCTGGACTCCGCAAGGGACTTCGTCCCTTGACCCTTTCGCGCGATTGAGTTGAGCGCATTTGCTTGCTATGCCCGCGTGTTTATCTGAGAAACCGAAGGAGGAATTTCTATGCGCAAAGTTTTGGCGCTGCTGCTGTCTCTGCTGATGCTCACCCCGGCGCTGGCGGAAGAAACCGTCATTACGCCCCTGCCGATGGGCTTGACCGACACTGGCTACACGCCCGACCCGAACGCCTTTATCGCGGCGGACGAGGAAAACGGCGTGCTGCAAGGTTATCAGGATGATTCCATCACCGTCACGCTCTGGCGGGAGACCGTCGGGGACGCGACCTACAACGTCGCACGCGTGAAGATTGCCGACCCGTCGCAGTTCCGCACGGGGCTGAATCACCCCAAGGCGCGGACGGACAACAAGATTTCCGCGATTGCCGAAAAGCACAACGCTGTCGTGGCGATTGGCGGCGACTACTTTGGCAAGGATGACTACGGCTACGTTGTGCGCATGAATGAGGTGTTCCGCAAGAAGCCGTCGAAGCAGCGCGATATGCTGCTGGTGGATAACAACGGTGACTTCCACATCATCCTCCAGTCCGACGCGGACGAATTGAAGGCGCTGCTTTCCTCTGACACGCTGACGTTCCCGAACGTATTCAACTTCGGCCCGGCGCTGGTCGTCGACGGCAATGTCTGCGAAATTCCGGACTACTACAAGAACAAGTACAACGTCTTTGCGGATGAACCGCGCTGCGCCATCGGGCAAATCGGCGAATTGGAGTATCTGCTGGTGGTCGTTGACGGCCGCCGCAAGGATTCCGACGGCTGCACCTGCGCGGAACTGGCGGATTTCATGGCGAAGCAGGGCTGCACGATGGCGTACAACCTCGACGGCGGCAACAGCGCGCTGATGTGGTTCGGCGGCGAAAATTACTCCGAGAAAACCGTCAAGGCGGAGCGCTCCGTCTCCGACATCATCTATTTCGCCACGGCAATTGACGCCGCGAATACGGAGGAATAACATGCTGACTCCCTATGGGCTGACGGCGGCGGGCGCAATGCTGCTCCTGCTGCTGCTGACGGGACTCTCCTGCCGCAGGAAGGGCATCCCCTACCGCACGTTCATCACCTTCGGCGCATTGTCGCTGCCGCTGGCATTCCTGCTTTCGCGGCTGACGTTCGCGCTGTCGAACATCCCGCTCTATGTCAACACGCTCAGCAATTCCCTGCTGATGCTGCACTTCTGGGACGGCGGCGCGTCGCTGCTGGGCGCATTGCTTGGCGTGCTGCTGGCGGGCTGGCTGACGGGGCGAATCCGCCGCGAATCCGTCGGGCGGCTGATGGACGCGATTGCGTTCGGCGCGCCGCTGGCGATTGCGGTGGAGCGCATCGGCGAAGGGTGCTTCGACGAAATCATGGGCATGGGCAAGGGCATTGAGACGGAATGGCTGGCTTTCCTCGGCAACCTGACTGGCGGCAATCATCCGGTGTTCCTCTACGAAGCAGCCGCGATGGTCGTGCTGTTCGTGGTTGTGCTGCTTGCCCAGCGGAAAAAGCACCCCGAAGGCGACACGATGGCGCTGTTCCTGCTGCTCTACGGCTGCGTGCAGGTCGTGCTGGAATCGCTCCGCAACGATTCGCACATGCTGCTGATTCACTTCGTCCGCGTCAATCAGGTGGGGGCACTGGTGCTGGCGGTCGCGGTTATCATCCGCTGGACGGTGACGGCAGTTCGCGGGAAAACCTGCACGGGCAAGAAAGCAGGGCTGCTCTGGGCGCTGATAATCATCAGCATCGGCCTGGGCATCGGCATGGAGTTCGCCGTAGACCGGCTGGGCGAACCGCTGCTCTCCTACGGGATGATGGCGCTGGCGCTGGTGCTCATCGCGTGGTGCGGGCTGCGCTTCCGCCGGATGGCAAACAAGGTCTGAAAGGAAGGATTCTGCAATGGAAAAGCACAAAATTGACCGAATCAACGAATTGGCGCGCAAAAAAAAGTCCGACGGTCTGACCGACGAGGAAGCGGCTGAGCACGCTGCCCTGCGTCAGGAATACATCGCCGGATTCCGCGAAAATATGCGTCAGGTGCTGGAAAACACATACGTCCAGCGCCCGGACGGTACGAAAACGAAACTACAGAAAAAGACCCCAACAAAATAATTATACCACATTCGGTCGGCGAAAGTCAACAACAAAACTTTTCGCCGACCCCTTGTATTTCCGACACTTTTCGTGTATAATGAAGGTGCAAAGAGAGAGAAGAGCCGCTGGCAGGCGGCAGCACAAGGCATCGCGGTGAGCGCGACCGCCGGAACAGGAAAGGAGGCGTTTCCAATGAACCAGGATGAACAGCAGCTGTCGGGCGTGTTGCGTCAGACGGTCATAGAAGTGTCTTCCTGTTTCCGCACCGCATCATGAGTGACAGTCCTCTTTGACTGATGCGCCCCTGAGTGAGAGCGCCGTAAGGATGGGTACACGGATATGGACGACATGCAGAAGGATTTTTCTCCGGCAGCGGATGCGGACAGCATCGACGACATGGCGGATGACATGATCGAAATGACCGATGAGGAAGGCAACACGACCCTCTTCAAGATTCTGGACTATTTCTTCTATAACGGCGACGAGTACGCCATTCTGACCGACTCCATCGACGAGGGCACGACCGGCGCAGACCGCGTGGACTGCTACGTGATGAAGATCGTGCCCACGACGGACGAATCCGGCGAAGAGCTGGAAGAGTTCGTTCCCGTGGAGGATCAGAAGCTGGAAGCCAAACTGATGGAAATTGCCACATTGAAGCTCAATGATGACGAACAGGCGGATGACGAGGACTGATTTCTTCCTCTCCTCTCCCGCTTCCCTCCATACAGAGCGACCGACATTTCGTTTCTTCGGTGCTGGACTCGATGAACATTTCGGAACTAACTCGACCGATCATTCGTTTCATAGGATAGAACTTGTTCGACGTTTGGAACTGAATCCGACCGACGCACTTTCGGAATTTCCCCGACCGACTACACGGAATCTCGTTCTTTGGCTGACAAACCCGACCGACCAACGCGGACGATTCAGCAATGAATCGTCCGTTTTTTTGCGCTTTTCGCCGGAAAAGGCGAATGTTTACCACTGACTTTTTCCCAACCGCCTGTGATTTATGTGGATAACCTTGTGGATTGATGTGGATAAGTCGTGGATTTCCTGCGACAGCCATGCAATCCAGCTGAATTTTTCCTGCATCATCCTGTGTCCTTTGGGAGTTTCTCGTCCGTTATGCACACAGAATTCACAAGGTCAGCATTTTTTTCCCGATTCTGTGGATAAGTCTGCTGATATTGTCCGTTTTCTTTTGTTATGCACAAGGTTGTGCACAATGTTCGACATTTCTCGACGCGCGTGCCAAAGAAGCCCCCCTCACCAATTCTGTTGATGAGAGGGGGCTGATTATGTGTTTGGGCTGTTCTCTTGTGCTGCTTTTGCTTCCGGAATTGTCGTGTCCTTCGGCACAGTGCCGGAAAACACCGTTTCCTGCGCGTCGCTTGTGACCTGAATGTCGCCGCCGTAGTGCCGCAGCGTTTCCCGGACGATAAACAGTCCCATGCCATGACCGTCGGACTTTGTCGTCACGCCCGGCTCGAAAATCCGCTGCTGGTCGTCGGGCGGAATCGGCGTGCCCGTGTTCGCAACGGAAAAGACGTACTCCTTGAGGTTCTCGGTCAAGGTAATGGTCAGGTGCTTTTTTCCATCGGGCAAATCCGCCATGGCATCAATGGCGTTGTCAATCAGGTTTGACAGCACCTTGCACATCTCCCAGCCAGAAATGGGCAGTTCCTTCCATGTGGACGTGATGTTCAGCGTCACCTGCACGCCCGCCTTTTCGCACGCGGCAAGTTTCACCTGCAAGAGCGCGTTAATCGGCGCGCTGGCGGTTTTCAGCACGCGGCTGACAGCGGTGATGCGCCCGTACACCTTCTCGATGTAGCTGTTCGCCTCGCCGTACTCCTCCATCTCCATCAAGCTGTACACCACCTGCAGGTGGTTGAGGAAGTCATGTCGCTGGGCGCGGAGGGTGTTGTTCAGTTTTTCCATGGCGTCGATGGTGTCGTCCATCGCGTCCAGCTGACTCAGCAGCCGCCGGGTGGACATGGCCTCGCGGATGTCCATCACCGCGCCCCAGATAATCACCGCCGCCGCAACGCCGACAAGCAGCCGCACCATGCGCGGGCTGAAGTCGTACTGCGGCGAGATTACCACCAGCGTCATCACGCCCAGAATCAGCAAAATCTCCAGACTGTTGATGATGATGGCGTAGTTCGTCGCTTTCTTGACGGAAATATTCTCCTGAAACCGCGTCAAACGCTTCATTTGCATCCCTCCCGGATTTCCTGATTCTTCCGAATTGTCGCCTCATGCCCCATGTCCGATGGGAAATAGTACTTTTTCCCCTGCAATTCCACGGGCATATAATTCTGGCGGACGTAGTGTCCGGGATAGTCGTGCGGATACTTGTAGCCGTCGCCGCTGCCGATTCGGTCGTGCCCGGCGTAGTGCGTGTCGCGCAAGTGGACGGGCACAGCGCCGTAACCGCCCTTTTCCGCGTCCGCCATCGCCGCATCGACCGCGGCGCACACGCTGTTGCTCTTCGGGCTTTCGCAGATGGCGATAATCGCCTGTGCGAGCGGCAGGCGCGCTTCCGGCATCCCAACGAATTCCACCGCGCGCGCCGCGGCTTCCGCTTGCAGCATCGCAATCGGATTCGCCAGCCCAACATCCTCGCTGGCATGGGCAATAATCCGCCGCGCAATGAGTTTCGGGTCAACGCCGGCATAAATCAGCCGTGCGAACCACGCCAGCGCCGCGTCACTGTCCGAGCCGCGCAGAGACTTGCAGAACGCGCTGAGCATGTCATAATACAAACTTTCGTCACAGCGAATCATGGGCTTCTGGATGGATTCCTCCGCAACAGCAAGGGTAATGTGGATGATGCCCTGTGCGTCGGCGGGCGTCGTGAGGACAGCAAGCTCTACCGCACCAAGCGCCGCGCGGGTATCGCCGCCCGCGATTCGCGCGATATGCTGCAGCGCATTGTCATCGGCGATGATATGCATCTGCCCATAGCCTCGCTCCGGGTCGTCGATGGCGCGGCGCATGGCGGTCAGCACGTCCCGTTCCGTCAGCGGCTCGAACTGGAATACGCGGCAGCGGCTGACAATAGCGGGCGTCATGGACACCATCGGGTTTTCCGTCGTCGAGCCGATAAAGCGGATGATACCCCGCTCAATGGCGGGTAGGATGCTGTCGCTCTGCGCCTTTGACCAGCGGTGGCATTCATCCAGCAGCAGATATGTGGACTGCCCGTAAGCGCGGCGCTCCTGCGCGTCGGAAATGACCTTGCGCACGTCCGCCACGCCGCTGGTGACAGCGTTGAGCTGCACAAACGCGGACTTCGTGCTATTGGCGATAATCGACGCGAGGGTCGTTTTGCCGCAGCCGGGCGGCCCGAAAAAGATGGAGGAAGTCAGCCGATCCGCCTCAATCGCGCGGCGCAGCAGCCGCCCCTCCCCCAGCAGATGACGCTGCCCGATAAACTCCGCGAGCGTCCGCGGGCGCATCCGATCCGCCAGCGGCGCCTCCTGTCCGGAAAAAAGATCCGTCATTGTTTCACCTCAACAGCAAATACGCTCCCGCTCCCAGCAGCAGCAACTGCACCACCAGCAGAATCGGGAAGCCATAGCGAAAATACCAATGCTTCGTTTTATGATGGAAGCAGAACATCCCCAGTGTTCCTCCGAGGCTGCCGAACAACACCACCGGCAGAAACAGCGTCCTTTCCGCAATCCGCCACGCCCCGCGTTTGGCGCGCCGCTTATCTATCCCCATAAGCGAAAACGCGAGGGTATTGACCGCCAGCAGGTACACCCAAATCAGATTCAACAACCAATTCTCCATAATTACAACCTCCCCAGAGGCTCTGCCTCTGGACTCCGCAAGGGAGTTCCTCCCTTGACCCTTTCGCGCGATTGGGTTGGTGACTTCTCCATACTGCTTCCGCGTGTTTATGCAGGGATTTCGCGCCTGCGGGCGCGACCAGAGGGCTTTGCGATCGCCCTCTGGACTGCTTCGCATCCCCATCTAAGTTTGTTGAACTGTATCGCGGCTGATTTCAGTTAGTGTGCCTTTCTGCCACCAAGCAACGGTACACCATTCGTTCCCCAAGCTGCAATACAAGCCCAGAAACACGAGAGGGTGCATCCGAAGGTTTCCAAAGGGCGCTCACAGACTTCGTCTGTTTCCACTGCCCTTTGGTCGCCTCCGCAGACGCGATTCCCCCTGCGTGAAAGCAATCAATTTCAATAAAAAAATCAAGCCAGAACACGCACACCGATGGATTCCATCAGGGGACAAACTTCCCCTGCGCCACCGCCGTGATTCCCCCGTGCGCCGCGCTGTACACCCACCGATGTCCCCCGCGCAGCGCCAGTTCCGCGTGGCATAGCGCAATGCCGCCGTCCAGCAGGGCACGGTCGCTGATGGTCAGCGCAAACGCTCCGGGCAGCGCTTCCATCCGCCACGGCTGCATGTTCATTGCCGACGGTGCGATTTGCACCAGCTTCGCCGCATCCAGCATCATGCCATCCGCGGGAACGGCGTTCATCAGCTTGTCGAGCGGCTTCCGGCGGCGATTCTCCGGCGCTTGAAGCGGCTTCTCCGGCACACCGACCGCAATCACCGCGAGTACCGTCTCGTTCTCCTGCATCGGCAGGCGAATCTGCTTGCGGCGGTATGTGCCGCTCACCCAGCACGTCCCCAGTCCCAGCGCCGTCGCTTCCAGCACGAACGCTTCGCCCAGAATCCCGGCATTCACGCGGCAGAGCGCTTCCGTCCCGCAGGCGATGACCACCGCCGCCATTTTGCAGCCTGTGATGCGCCCCATGCCCAGAATCGTGCCGGTAAACAGCGATTCGTCCACCGGTGTCAGCACCAGGCGCGCACCGGGCAGCGCGCACCGCCCAACGACGTAGGACAGCGCCGCGAACGCCACCGTGTCGGGCGCACCCGCAAAGCTCCGGCAGGATGTGCGCACCAATGCCGCTTGACGCAGTTTCTCCTTTTGCATGGGCGAAAAGAGCGTCTCCAGCGTCGTCATTCCCCCACCTCCAATGGTGTCGGGCGCAGATGGCGGCAGACCTCGCCCACGCGCTCATGCAGCACCAAATCCGCCTGATTGTCCAGCGGGGTTGCGTCGCGGTTGATAAGAACGATGTGCCGCCCGCGGAAGAACCGCAGCAGCGACGCCGCCGGATACACCGTCAGGCTCGTTCCTGCGACGATAAGCAGTTCCGCCTGCTGCAATTGACGCACCGCCGCGCGAACTGTCGCATCATCAAGCCCTTCCTCGTACAGCACAACGTCCGGCTTGATGATTCCGCCGCAGGGGCATTTCGGCACGCCTTCACTGTCCCGGATGTACTCCGGCGGAAAAAAGCGCGCACACTTCAGGCAATAATTCCGGTGGATGCTGCCGTGCAGCTCCAGCACCGTTTTGCTGCCCGCCTTCTGGTGCAAGCCGTCGATATTCTGCGTGATGACCGCCGTCAAACGTCCGCCGGCTTCCAGCTGCGCCAGAAAGCGGTGCGCGTCGTTCGGCTGCGCGTCCAAGGGGAGCATTTTCGCGCGGTAGAAGCGGTAAAACTCCTCCGGATGGCGCGCAAAAAAGGTGTGGGACAGAATTTCCTCTGGCGGATAGGCGAACTGCTGATGATACAGTCCGTCCTGCGAGCGGAAATCGGGAATGCCGCTCTCCGTCGAAACACCCGCGCCGCCGAAAAACACGATGCGGCGGCTCTCATCAATCCACTGCTGCAATTCTTCGTACATCGTTGTGGGCACCCCTCTCTTGTTTTGTTTCCTATGCCATTTGCAATCAATTCCATTTGGGTTTCGCCTCTGGGGAGGCGACAAGGGGGCTGAAATCTTCCAGACGCGCAAGGGCACCAAGGAAATCATCCGTCAGTTCCAGCATTTCGCCGAGTTCATCCAGCAGCTTCGCGGCTTTTCGCCAACCGCTGGCGCTGCACAAGCTACGCCGTAATTCCCTGATGCGACAAATAATGGCGGTCGTCCAGAAAGCTCGCATAGTTCAGCGCCGTCATCGCGCGGCGATTCGTGTCCTGCATATCCATCGTTGGCATGGCAAACTCCTTTGGTCACAGCAGGAAAGTAATCATTTTCAGTATAGCACACCCCGCCGCGTCATGCAAGACAAACGGGCAAGAAATCGCTGTTTGTCGTGGCTAATCATCTTCCTCTTCACATCAGAAAGGAAATATGCTATAATATAATCGGTAGATTCTTCACAATCGAAGGAGGCATATGATGGATGTCAAGAAGCTGCTTGCTGACGTGACGGCGCTGCCGGGTGTCAGCGGGCATGAGGCGCAGGTCAGCGCGTACTTTGCCGAACAATTCCGTCCGCTGGTGGACGAGGTGACGGTGGACGCGATGTACAGCGTGATTGCGCACAAAAAGGGCAACGGACCGAAAATTATGCTGTGCGCCCATCTGGACGAAATCGCCCTGATGGTGACGCATATTGAGGATGACGGCAGCCTGCGCTTGGGCAATGTCGGCGGGGTTGACCCGCGCATTCTCCCCGCGAGCCGCGTGTGGGTGCATGGGCGCGAGAAGCTGTTCGGTACCATCGGCGCGCTGCCGCCGCACCTGATGAGCGCCGCCGACCGCGCGAACAACTACACGCTGGACAACCTGCATGTGGACATTGGCATGAGCGCCGAACGCGCGAAGGAACTCGTTCGCATCGGCGATTTGGTGACTTTCGACGGGCCTGCCCGCGAATTGCTCAACGATCAGTTCGCATCGAAAACGCTGGATGACCGCTCCTGCGTGGCGATTCTGCTGCGCGCAGCGGAAATGCTGCAAAAGCTGGTCTGCGACGCGGATGTGTATTTCGTCTGCTCGTCGCAGGAGGAAGTCGGCGGGCGCGGCGCAATGACCTCCGCTTTCGCGATTGACCCAGATTTGTCTGTCGTGCTGGACGTCGATTTTGCTGAAACGCCGACTTGTCCGCCGCGCTCTGCCCTGCCGATTGACGCCATGATTGTCACGCACGGGCCGTTTGTGCAACCGAAGCTCAATCAGCGGCTCATCGACTGCGCAAAAAAGCACCATGTGAAGCTGAACGCGAACGTCGCACGCCGCTCCACCGGCACGGACGCGGACGAAATCGGCTTGTCCCGCGCGGGTGTGCCGAGCGTGCTGCTCAGCCTGCCGGAAAAGTACATGCACACGTCGGTGGAAACGATTGACCTGAATACGCTGGAAGAGGGCGCGCGTCTGCTGGCGAATTTCGTCGCGGAACTCGACGAAAGCTGGGAGGATGACCTATGGATTTGAAGACACTGACGGAAATCAACGCTCCTTCCGGGCATGAGCAGGCGATTCGCCGCTTTCTGCTGGATGAGCTGAAAAAGCTGGGCTTTGCGCCCGTCCTCGACCGCATGGGCAACGTCGTTGTCGTGAAGGAAGGCATGGGCGACGCGCCCCGCAAGCGCGTGATGGTCAGCGCGCATATGGACGAAGTGGGGCTGATTGTCACCTCCGCCACGGAGGATGGCTACCTGCGCATTGCCGCGGCAGGCGGCATCGACCCGCGCGTGCTGGTTTCCAAGCGCGTCACCGTCGGGGAGGACAAGCTGCCCGGCGTCATCGGCGCTGTGCCGATTCATCTGCAATCCGCCGCCGAGCGCAAGCATGTGCTTTCGATGGACGAGCTGCTGGTGGACATTGGCGCGAAGAACAAGGACGAAGCCGAGTGCAAAGCCCCGATGGGGACGTACATCTCCTTCGATACGCCCTATGTGGAATACGGCGACGGCTTCGCGTGCGGCAAGGCATTCGACGACCGCGTCGGCTGCCTGTCGCTGCTGCGTTTGCTGCAAGAAGAACTGCCGGTTGACCTCGTGGCTTGCTTTGTGTCCGAAGAGGAAGTCGGCTGCCGCGGAGCGAAGGGGGCAGCGTTCCAGCAGGAACCCGACGTCGGCATTGTGCTGGAAGGCACAACGTGCAACGACCTCGGCGACGTACCGGAGACTGCGCACGTCTGCGAAGCCGGACAGGGCGTCACGGTGTCGTTCATGGATGGCGCGTCAATTGCGAACCGAGCGCTGTTCCGCAAGGCGCTGGACGTGGCGAAGCAGGAGAACATTCCGCATCAGGTGAAGCACAGCGTATCCGGCGGCAACGACGGCGGCGCGATTCAGCGCGCGCGGGAGGGTGTGCCGGTGGTGGTGCTGAGCGTACCGTGCCGGTATATTCACTCGCCGTCGTCGGTGGTGAAGCTGTCGGATGTGGAGAGCCAGTTTGCGCTGGTGAAGGCGCTGGTGAAGGCACTGTAACGCAGGGATTTCCCCTCTGCGGGCGCGACAAGGGGGCAACGAAAACAGACGAAGTCTGCGATCGCCCCCTTGACCCCTTCGCAGTGCACCACCATGCTACAGGACTTTTATCGTGGCTTTTTTAGGAGCAACACGCGCATACTGTATGCAGTCGCGCTCAACTCAATCGCGAAAATGGGAGTCCAGAGGGTCGAAGACCCTTTGACGGGGTCAAGGGGCAGCGCCCCTTGGGTTTCCCCATAAACACGCGGAAGCTGTATGCAAGCGCGCTCAACTCAATCGCGAAAATGGGAGTCCAGAGGGTCGAAGACCCTTTGGCGGGTTCAAGGGGCAGCGCCCCTTGGGTTCCCCCATAAACACGCGGAAGCTGTATGCAGTCGCGCTCAACTCAATCGCGAAAATGGGAGTCCAGAGGGTCGAAGACCCTTTGGCAGGGTCAAGGGGCAGCGCCCCTTGGGTTCCCCCTAAGTAAAGGAGTAAAAAATGATGTTGGAATTGTTGAAGAAGGTGCTCAAACCGGTCGCGCCGTCGGGACTGGAAGAGCCGGTAGCGGCGGTCATCCGGGAAGAGGTTGCGCCGTATGTGGACAGCATCGAGACGGATGCGCTGGGCAATCTGATTTGCGTGAAGAACGGCACGGAGGCGAATCCGGAGAAAATCATGCTGTCCGCGCACATGGATCATATCGGCTACATCGTCACGGGCATTGAGAAAGAGGGCTTCCTGCGCGTGACGAACGTCGGCGGCATCAGCCCGACCATGTGCCTGACGCGGCATGTGTCGTTCCCGAATGGCGTGCAGGGTGTTGTGGTGTCCGAAGTGAGCAAGGACACGGCGATGAAGGACTTGTTTGTGGACATCGGTGCGCAGGACAAGGCGGACGCCGAGACGATGGTGCAGATTGGCGACGTGTGCGTGTACGCGAACGACTGCTTCCAGCTGGGGGCGAACCGCGTCGCAAGCCCCGCAATGGACGACCGCGCGGCGTGCGCACTGCTGATTCGCTTCCTGCAGACCGTCGGCGCGACGAAGCAAACCATCATTGCCGTTTTCTCCGTGCAGGAGGAAGTCGGCTGCCGCGGCGCGAAGGTGGCGTCGTTCGCGAAAGCGCCGGACAAGGGCATTGCCATTGACGTGACCGCGTGGGGGGACACACCCGGCACGAAGCAGCCGGACATTAAGCTCGGCGAGGGCATTGCCGTGAAGGTGATGGATCACGGGAGCATCTCGAATCCGGATTTGCGGGAAGCGCTGCTGGCGGCGGGTGCGCAGGCGGGTGTGAAGACCCAGCGCGAGGTGCTGCCGTTCGGCGGGACGGATGCGTCCGCGATGCAGACCAGCCGCGGCGGGATTCCGGTGTGCACGCTGTCGATTCCGTGCCGCTATGTGCATTCGGCGTGCGAAGTGGTTGACCTTCGCGATGTCGAGGGTGGCGTTGCTCTGTTGAAGAAGTATTTTGAAGCGTAATTGCTTCTGAATCCGCAGGGGATTTCGCGTCTGCGGACGCGACCAGAGGGCCGTGAAAACAGATGAAGTCTGCGATTGCCCTCTGGACTCCTTCGGTTTCTCCACCCATGTTTCTTGGGCGTTAAAGCAGCTTTTTTAGTTAGTGGACTAATTGTTGCATCACGTTGGAAGGGAGTTCCTTCATGACCGCATTCCTTGGCGTTTTGTATCTGCTTGTGTTTCTCGCGGCAGGGTGCACATGCGTGCGATTCCTGCTGCCGCAGAAGTCGCTGCTCACGCGCGTGTGGCTCGGTGTCAGCTTGGGGCTGCTGCTGATGATGTGGCTGCCGGCGCTGATTGCGTTCGCGGTGGATTTCACATGGACGGCGCATTTGCTGGCGCTGATTCCGCTGGCAGGGCTGACGGCGGGGTGCTTCTTTTTGCGCGACCCTTCGCCGGTAAAAAAGTGGGATGCGCGGGAAAAGCAGCTGGCCGGGCAGATGCTGATGGTTGTGCTGCCGCTGACGCTGCTGTCGGGGTATCTGCAATACACGCACTGCCTGCGCGTCGGAAGTGACGGCGGCTGGTGGGTCGGGCAGAGCACTTACGGCGATTTGCCGATGCACATGTCGTTCATCACGTCGCTGAAAAACGCTGCTTTTCCGCCGGATTACGCGCTCTTTCCCGGTCAGCGGCTGTCATATCCCTTCCTGACGGACAGCCTGTCTACGTCTCTGTACCTGATGGGCTTCTCGCTGGAATGGGCGATTGTCGTGCCGGGTACATTGATGATGGCACTGTGCTTCACGGGCGTGATGGTGCTGGCGCGTGAGATAACCGCCGGGAAAAAGACGATTATCCTCGCGACGCTGCTGTTCTTCCTGAACGGCGGTCTGGGTTTCCTGTACAATTTCGACCTTGCGGGCGGCACTGTGAACAATCCGTTCAGCACGGTCATCGAGCGAATCCGCGAAATTCTTGACGGGTACTATGCCACGCCGACGAATCAGCCCACGCCGTACAACCTGCGCTGGTCAAACGTGATTGCCGACCTGATGGTTCCGCAGCGGACGCTCCTCGGCGGGTGGTGCATGGCGCTGCCGTGCTTTTATCTGCTGTTTACATCCTTTGCGCCGGAAAAGCGCCCGGCGTTTGCGCAGCGCATTCGGCAAACAGGACTGCTGGCGGTCTGGGCGGGCGCGCTGCCGCTGATTCACACGCACTCGTTCCTCGCGCTGGGGCTTTGCTCGCTGGGCATGATGGTGTACGACCTGATTCACGACAAAGAGCGCTGGTCGCAATTGCAGTGGTATCTGGCGTATGGCGTAATCACCGTGGTGCTGAGCGCGCCGCAGCTGATTTGCTTCACGTTCGAGCAGGTGTTCCAAGGCACGGGCAGTGGGAACAGTTTCCTGCAATTCTGGCCGAACTGGGTCAACAGCTATGAATCAAACGGTGAATTTGTCTTCCGCGACCTGTACTTCTGGTTCTACCTGAAGAACATCGGTCTGCCGTTCCTGATGCTGATTCTGGCGCTGTTCGAGCGGAATCCGAAGCATCGGCGGCTGTTCGCGGGCGCGCTGCCGATTATCCTTGCGGTGGAGCTGGTGCGCTTTCAGCCGAACATCTACGACAACAACAAGCTGATGTATCTGGCGTGGCTGCTTTGCTGCATGATTGTGGCAGACTGGTGCCGTGATGTCTGGCATCGGCTGAAAGGGATGCGCGGGCGCGGCGCGCTGGCGTTCGTGACGGCGATTGCGGTGTTCCTGTCTGCGGGGCTGACGCTCTGGCGCGAGTGCGTCAGCAACTATCAGGCGTTTTCCGCGTCGGCGGTGGAGGCGGGGGAATTCGCCCGCGACAACACGCCGGAACATTCCACCTACATGACCGGGACGCAGCACCTGAACCCGATTGCGTCCATCGCCGGGCAGAACATCGTCTGCGGGCCGGATTTGTGGCTGTACTACCACGGGCTGGACACGAGTGAGCGCAAGATGGACATTGCGGCTTTCTACACTGACCCGGAGGAAAACCTCGACCTGCTGGAGAAGTACGACGTGGACTACATCTACGTCAGCAGCTATGAACGGAGCAGCTATGCGGTGGATACGGATACGCTCGACCGCCTGTTCACGCGCGTATTCAGCAACTGGGAAGCGACGATTTACGCCGTGCATCCCTCATCGGAAACGGAGGACATGGGCAATGGAGCGTCTGCTGCGCTTCGCGGTGGAGCATGACCGGGTGATACGCCTGATGTTCATGCGGGATGGGCGGCTGTTTCAGGTCAATGCGCACATTGTGAGCTACGACGACAAGCAGGTGTCGTTCGTGACGACCCGTTCGCCGCGGACGCAGGTCATCAGCCGCGAGGAGCTGCTTGCGGTGGATTTCCGCCGCGGGGATGATGGGCAAACTGTGTAATCCTGTGGCGCAGGATTGCATTCGGCGCAGGGGGTTCGCCTCTGCGGAGGCGACCAAAGGGCAATGAAAACAGACGAACGTCTGCGATCACCCTTTGGAAACCTTCGGTGCGCACTCCCATGTTTCTTGAGCTTTACCGAAAGTTTTTAGTTAGTGTTCTTTGGGGTCATCAAAATAAAACAACTAACATAACCAAACTGTAACTTCCGAAGGCGGGCGAAGCAGTCCAGAGGGCGACCGCAAAGCCCTCTGGTCGCGCCCGCAGGCGCGAAACCCCTGCATCAAACAAAAACAAGTTGCTTATACATCATCACCAGCATACACCATGCTGAAAGCAAGGAAAGGAGCGAAGGATGGAGCAAGAGGAAAAGAAGTCCTCGACATTGACCGGCGTCGATTTGTCCCAGACAGCATCGCTGCTGCTTCCATGGACGCATGACCCGTGGGGCAAGCTGCGCCCGCCGCTGTCCGAGGAAGCGCTGTGCATGAGCGCCGAACTCGCCAGCGCCGCGTATGGCATGGCGATTGAGCCGTGGGTCGAAGCCGGCTGGCGCGACGTGACCATTCAGGTGGATGGCGAACTGACTGCCCTGCCGCCGAACAATCCCTTGAGCGCCGAGTGGCGGAAATACTGGGTGCGCGCGCGCCTGAAACCCGTCAGTGCTCTGGGACAGATGCTGGGTGCGCTGCGATTGAGCAGCAGCAATAACACCACCGGCAAGGCGGTCGTGATGCTCCATCCCGCGCTGGACGGACGCTACGTCGTCGCGATTGGGTTCATGGGAACGGGTTCGCGCTTCTACGACTGGTTCAGCAATTTCCGCATGACAACGCAGGACGGGATGCACCGCGGCTTTCTGGAGCTCGCGCGGCAGTTCGAGGCGAATGAGGAGAAAATTTCTTTTCCGGAAACAGCGGAAGAGCTGGGGCTGGAAAAGCTCACACTGCGCGACATTCTGCAGAACATGCGCAGCCCGAACAGCCGCTTCGTCCTCTGGGTCTGCGGGCACAGCCAGGGCGCGGCAATGATGCAGGTGTACGCGCACCTGAAGATGAACGAAACGGGCATCTCCGCACGCAACCTTATCGGCTACGGCTTCGCGTCCCCCACGGTGATGGCGGGGAGGGCGGTTCGCGACCCATCCGCCTATCCGCTGTATAACATCCTCAACAGCGACGACCTTGTCCCCCACTGCGGCGCGGCGGTGCACCTCGGTATGTGCCTGAAATATCAGGCGACGGAGAATCTGCGCAAAAGCTGCTACAACTGGAAGCGCGACGAGAAATCCGTGCAGGCACGGCTGGCAATCCGCCCTGTTCTCTGGAAGATGGTCGATACGCCGACGTGCATCATCGGCGGCATGGCGCTGCTGATGGCGCTGGGGCGCGTCAGCGGGGCGGATTTCCTCAAAATGCTGGGACTGGGCGGCTTCCTGCCGCTTGACCGCGCGCTGGAAAAGGCGGATGCGGAGGATTTTGTCCGCGGGCTGAACCAGAAGGCAGCGGCGGCATACGAGTCCGTGACCGGGCATCCGATTGACATGGGGCAGGTATCGGACGAGGCGAACGCCATGCAGCGCGTTATCGACCACTTTGGGCTGCTTGCGTTCATCGACGCGGCAAAAGCGCTGATGACCTGCCCGCACTACATGATGGCGCATCCCGAAGAGGGGTACATCGGCACATATTTCTATATCGTCATGAACGGAATTCAGGATTTTGTGCCGTTCATCTGGCGTTCGGGCGATCCGCCGCGCCGGATGACCGCGGAGCAGCTGCCGCATGACATGGTGACACAGGACATGCCGGGGCTGTACAACCGCCGCCTGCAAAAACCCGACCGGCGCAAGCACCTGCCGATTACGCGGCGTGACCCGCGTCCGGGCGGCGACACGCGCCATCACCTGCCCCTGCTGACGGCAGGGACGGTGCAGCCGAACGAGAAGATCTACCCGGTGGAAGACATTGAACTGCGATAACCCACAATCATAAGAAAAGAGGCTTTTCCCATGTCCGATTACCGCATTGAAACCAAGTGTGTTCAGGCGGGCTACACGCCCGGCAACGGCGAGCCGCGCCAAATTCCGATTATCCAGTCCACCACCTTCAAATACGCCACGAGCGAGGACATGGGCAAGCTCTTTGACCTCGAAGCGTCCGGCTATTTCTATTCCCGCCTGCAAAACCCGACGTGCGACCACGTTGCGGCGAAAATCGCGGCGCTGGAAGGCGGCAGCGCAGCCATGCTGACCGGCTCCGGTCAGGCGGCGAACTTTATGGCGCTGTTCAATATCTGCGAGGCAGGCAGCCACATCGTCGCGTCGTCCTCCATCTACGGCGGCACGTTCAACCTGATTGCCGTGACGCTGAAGAAGATGGGGATTGAGTCCACCTTCGTCTCCCCCAATGCGACGGACGACGAGCTTGACCGCGCCTTCCGCCCGAACACGCGCGCCATGTTCGGCGAAACGATTGCCAATCCCGCGCTGACCGTGCTGGACATTGAGAAATTCGCTCAGGCGGCGCATCGGCACGGCGTTCCGCTGATTGTGGACAACACCTTCCCCACGCCCGTCAACTGCCAGCCGATTCGCTGGGGCGCGGACATTGTGACCCACTCGACGACAAAGTACATGGATGGTCACGGCGCTGCGCTCGGCGGCGTCATCGTGGACAGCGGCAATTTCGACTGGATGGCACACGCGGAGAAGTATCCGGGGCTCTGCACGCCCGACGAAAGCTACCACGGCATCACCTACGCCGAGAAATTCGGCAATGCGGGCGCATACATCACCAAATGCACCAGCCAGCTGATGCGCGATTTGGGCTGCGTGCAGTCCCCGCAGAATGCGTTCATCCTCAATCTGGGGTTGGAGAGCCTGCATGTGCGGATGCCGCGCCACTGCGAGAACGCGATGGCGGTCGCGCAGTTCCTCGAAAAACAGCCGCAGGTGGCGTCTGTCAGCTATCCGCACCTGCCGTCCAGCCCGTACTACGCCCGCGCGATGAAGTACATGCCGAACGGCGGCTGCGGGGTGGTGTCGTTCGTCTTGAAGGGCGGACGTCCCGCTGCGGAGGCGTTCATGAAACGGCTGACTTTGGCGGCGATTGAGACGCACGTCGCCGACGCGCGGACGTGCTGCCTGAATCCGGCGACCTCCACCCATCGGCAGATGACCGAGGAGCAGCTGGCAGTTGCGGGCATTCCGGCGGGCATGGTACGCATCAGCGTCGGACTGGAGAGCAAGGACGACCTGATTGCCGACCTTGCGCAGGCGTTGTCCGGCATCGAAGCATGAGTGCGTACATCAACCGATATTTCCTGCTGATGGCGGTGTTTTTGCCCCTATGGTGCATCATTCGCCGCCCTTGGAAGCACTGGAGCCTGCACGAAGGCTGCCTGATGGCGTTCGCGGCGCTGTTGTTTTCGCTGCTGTGTCTGGTGCTGCGCGGCACATGGGCTGCGCCGGGGGATATGCTGGCGTCAGCGCTGCATCGGCTGCGGACGGGCGAGGGCATTCAGCTGCGGCTGTTCCGCACCATTACGCGGCAGCTGCGGTACGCCCGGCACGAGGAGATGCTCATCAACATCTGGGGAAACATCCTGCTCTTCATCCCCTACGGCTTCTTCCTGCCGCTGCTGTGGAAGCGGTATCGCCATCCGCTGCGGCTTTCGCTGATGTGCCTGCTGCTGCCCATCAGCATTGAAATATGCCAGCTGTTCATCCGCCGCATGACGGATGTGGACGACGTGCTGCTGAATTTCGCGGGCGGGATGATTGGCGGCGGGTTGTTCGCGCTGGTGCATATGGTATTCCCCAAATTCACTGATAAGGCGCTTGTGCGCGGATAAGTAAACGAAAACGTCCCCTTCCGGCAATGGAACGGGACGCTTTTACTATTTGGGAATATGTGCCGCGAATTTTTCGTGCTGGCTAACGTAAGTGGAATGCAGCGGGCAACAATTCTCGCATTGCCTTACCTCCCACTCGTTTCCCTTAAATTATGCCATAAAATAAGGGAAACGTCAACCGATTAAGGGAAAAAGCCCTGATACTATTTCCGAATCAAAAGGGAGCCGATGAATTTGGAAATCGTATCATATCATCCCCGAAATACTTGACGAAGCCTGATACGATACGAACATTTTCACACACAGTTTACCAAACATAAAAAGGTGTATTTTCTCAATTCGTATAACGGATATGGTTTTCTTTGCACCACTCTTCAGCTGCTGAACTTAAATGTGCCAACTCATATCTATACCAATCTGTATCAAGGAATTCTTTTTCAATCGCAATTAGGAACTCACGATCCATATCCTTTGCAGATAATTGAGATAAAAATTTAACCGTCTTTCGAGATAAATAAACCTGCGCATATTTCATCTCCAATGCCGGAATATCTACACGAAAGCAAGGAACATAGTGTCCATAGCATTGAGCAATGACGCTCGGCAGCGAATGAACATCGCAGTCAAACACACTCCCCAATTTTTCAGCATCAATCATTTGAGACTTTTTTTGTCAAACCACCAAAGATCATAGTCTGTTTTGCAATATGGAAACCATCGTCCATAGTGCGCAATTTCCTTTATGCTAACCATTGTTTTTACCTCCAATTTCAATAAGTAATTGTACCACCATACCAAATATGAAAAGTATGCGTACTACCGATATTCTACCATCAACGTTTCTTCACTGTCAACCATGCCGATAATACTACTTCCAGAAAGCGAAAACGGCGAAAAAAACGTCCCCTTCCGCCATTGGAACGGGACGTTTTCGTTATTTCTACTTCTTATGATACCCGCAGTCGCAGTACGGTCCGCCGGATGCCAGCGTGTATTCGCGCACGAAGTCCGACGCTTCGCCCGCTTCCGCCATCGTGTAATCCAGTCGGCACATGGCAGGCGTGAGGTCATACAGCCCCAGTTCCTTTGTCAGCACACAGATGCCGCACTTATAGAACCGCGCCTCGTAGCCGCTGCCGTCCGCGTAGGGCAGATAGTCCATGTTCCACGAGTAGGGGTTGCGGTCGGCGGCGCGTAGCTTCTCCGCCTGTTTCATCCCCGCAATGTCCTTGTCAGAGAACTTGTTCTTCCCGCTCTTGCGGCAGAACCAGCGCATCGCGGGCGTCATCATGGATTTCGCGTAGTAATCCGTCAGCGTCTGCACGGTCGGGCGCTTGGGCATATGCAGCACATACGCGCAGAGCATCGCGCAGTTGACGATGTTCATCTGGAAGCGGTCGCCCGGCTCAAAATCCGGCACGCGCGCAATAATCCGCCGATACTCCTGCTTCGCTGCCTTCTCCGTTGCCTTGGCGGATTCCGCCGACTGCCCCAGCACCGCCGTCAGCTGATGCGTAAACGAGCGATGGAACAGCATCCACATGCCCATCGGCATTCCTGCATACTTCATGAACCTGCCTCCCCTTGCATTTGCGAATGAGTTTGTTATGTCAAACTCATTGTAGCGCATTTTCGAGGGATTGGCAAGAGGGAATGCTGAATTTTTATCAGAACAGGGTCATGGTAATAGCCACAGGCGCAAGCAGCCATGTCATGGCATATTGCGCCATGATGAACAGCAGCGCCAGTCCCAGCACAACGCAGCAGAAAACGTCAAACCCCGTTCCACACGCTTCCGGCACCAGTTCAATCAGAATGTACATCCTCTATTTTCTCCCTATCCGCCTAATAAATTCGCTCCGGACGCATAGCGGTGCAGGCTGCGTCCGGAGCGTGTCTTTTGTGGGGCGGAAAGCAAACCGCAATAAGTGGAAGGGGGCGGGCTTTCCGCGGCAGGCGTCGCGTAACCGGTGTATTCGATGCCTGTCCCGAATTTCTTCGGCATTTTTAGCATACCACGAAGCGCGGTTGCACGGTAGTCCACTTTTTCGCGATTTTCCGCCACTTTTCCAAAAACGACAAACACCCCCGCACCACGTTCGGCGCGGGAGTGCAAGGAAACATCAGAAATTACGGGACATATCGTACTTGGAATAGAACTCTTTGCGGAAATCAAGGAAGCAGTCGTTGGCAATGGCTTCGCGAATCTGCTCCATCAGGTGAATCAGGAAGCGCAGGTTGTGAATCGACGCAAGCCGTCCGCCGGTGATTTCGCCTGCCTTGAGCAGGTGGCGCACATACGCGCGGGAGAAATGCTGGCAGGCGTAGCAGTCGCATTCGGCGTCAATCGGGCCGAAATCGTGCGCGTACTGCGCGTTCTTGACGACGACGCGTCCCTTGCTCGTCAGCACCGTGCCATTGCGGGCGATTCGCGTCGCCAGCACGCAGTCGAACATATCCACGCCGCGCAGCACGCCCTCCAGCAGGCAGTCCGGCGTACCGACGCCCATCAAGTAGCGTGGCTTGTTGACCGGCATGTACGGCGCGATTTCATCCAGCATCTCGTACATCACGGGCTTCGGCTCACCGACAGACAATCCGCCGATGCCGTAGCCGATGAAGTCCATATCCGCCAGCGTCTTGGCGCTCTCAATGCGCAGATCCTTGTAGAACGCGCCCTGCACGATGCCAAACAGCGCCTGATCTTCCTTCGTGTGGTGCTTCTTGCAGCGCTCCGCCCAGCGGTGGGTGCGCTCCATGTTGATTTTTGCGGTATTGTAATCGCAGGGGTACGGGCTGCACACGTCAAACGCCATGCAAATATCCGACCCTAACTTCTGCTGGATATCCATCGACTCTTCCGGCCCGATGAAGTGGCGCGAACCGTCCAGATGGCTCTGGAACGTCACGCCCTCCTCCTTAATCGTGCGGATGCCGGCGAGCGAAAACACTTGGAATCCACCGCTGTCGGTCAGAATCGGCTTGTGCCAGTCCATGAAGTTGTGCAGGCCGCCCGCCTCCTGCACGAGGTCTTCGCCGGGGCGCAGGTGCAGGTGGTAGGTGTTCGACAGCAGAATCTGCGTGCCGATTTCCTCCATCTCGCGGGGCGTCATGGCTTTCACGCACGCTGCCGTGCCGACGGGCATGTAAATCGGCGTTTGAATGTCGCCGTGCGGCGTATGCAGCACGCCCAGCCGCGCGCCAGACTGCTTGCAAATGTGCTTGAGTTCATAGGAAAAAGGTTGTGTCACGGCTCAATTCCTCCGTTGTCCGGGATGTCGGGGTTCAAAATCGCTTCGGCAGAGTTGTTGAAGCGGATGGCCATATCGGTCAGTTCTTCGGCGTAGCAGTTCCAGATGGAGCCGCACGGAAGGTTCTGGAAGGTCATGATTTCCTTGCGCGTCGGATGCTCGAACACCAGCCGGTAGCCCCACAGGGCAATCTGCTGCCCCGCAATGCCGCGCCCGTACTTATTGTCGCCCCACAGCGGCGCGCCCATGTTCGCCATCTGCACGCGGATTTGGTGATTCCGCCCCGTTTGCAGGCGGATGGCACACAGCGCCGTGCCGTTCTTGCGCGCAAGGCACTCGCCGGACAGCATCGCCAGCTGCGCGCCCTTCTCGTCCGCGTCGCAGATTTCGACCTTGTTGAGGTACTCGTTCTTTTTCAGGTAGTCGATGCAGGTGAAGCGGTCTTTGACGCGCCCCTCGACGACGCAGAGGTACTCGCGCCCCATCTCGTGCTCACGCATCTGCGCAGACAGCCGGGACGCCGCCTTGCTCGTGCGCGCGAAGACCATCAGCCCGCCAACCGGGCGATCCAGCCGGTGCACCAGCCCCAGATACACCGCGCCGGGCTTGTTGTACTTGATTTTGATGTACTCCTTGAGCTGCGTGAGGATGTCGGTATCGCCCGTCTTGTCCGCCTGCGAGAGCATGTTCGGCGGCTTGACAGCGACGATGACGTGGTTATCCTCGTACTGCACGTCGATATTCGCCAGCTGATGCAGCGGGAATTCGTTCATTTGACCGACCACCTTCCGCTTGCGCCGCAGGGCAACACGCCGCCCGTCGTCACCGGCAGGCAAAGCTCCTGCGCGTCGATGATGCCCCCATGGCGGCTGCTGACGCACTTCATCAGCATATTGCTGAGGACGCTGGCCTGAAAGCCCGTCGTGTAGCTGTTGATGAGGAAAAACAGCGGCTTGTCGGAGAGTACCTTTGCGCTCGTATCGACCAGCCCAAACAGCTCGTTTTCCAGCTTCCACACCTCGCCCGACGGCCCGCGCCCGTAGCTCGGCGGATCCATCAGGATGCCGTCGTAGGTGTTGCCGCGGCGGATTTCCCGCTGCACAAACCGCAGCGCGTCCTCGACAATCCAGCGGCTCCTTTCCTCCGGCAGCTTCGATAACTCGCGGTTCTCCTTGCCCCACTGAATCATGCCCTTCGCGGCATCGACGTGGGTGACGTGCGCGCCCGCCGCCATGCAGGCCAGCGTCGCGCCGCCGGTGTAGCCGAACAGGTTCAATACGCGGATGTCCTTGCGCCCGCTATTGCGGATGAGGTCGCCCATCCACACCCAGTTCGCCGCCTGTTCCGGGAAAAGCCCCGTGTGCTTGAATCCCGTCGGGCGGACGTAAAACCGCAAATCTTGATGCTGAATCGTCCAGCGTTCCGGCAGGCGGGTCAGAAACTCCCACTCGCCGCCGCCCTTCTCCGAGCGGTGATAATGCGCCTGCGCCTGTTTCCACAGCGCCGGGTCTGCCTTGGGCCAAATCGTCTGCGGATCAGGCCGCCGCAAGATGACGTTCCCCCACCGTTCGAGCTTCTCCCCGTCGCCCGTATCCAGCACCTCATAATCTTCCCATGTATTCGCTAAAAACATAATAACTCCTTTTAAGAGGCGCGAGGGGCTTCGCCCCTGACCCCACCAGAGGCGCTGCCTCTGGACTCCGCAAGGGACTTCGTCCCTTGACCCTTTCGCGCGATTCAGTTGGTGACACTATCAGGCTACGCCCGCGTGTTTATCCGGGGATTTCGCGTCTGCGGACGCGACCAGAGGGCTTTGCGCTCGCCCTCTGGACTGCTTCGCATCCCCATCTAAGTTACTTGATTTTCACCGAAACTACTATATAGTTAGTGTTCCTTTCGTTTCCCTCAAGCACCAAGAAAGCTCAAGAAACATGGTGGTGCACCCCGAAGGTTTCCAAAGGGCGATCGGAAAGCCCTTTGGTCGCCTCCGCAGAGGCGAAATCCCCTGCTGCATAATGACAAAGAAGCAATTGTCAAAACTCTTCATCATCGACTAATCTTGAAAGGACATCCCCATTGAGCTGCACCAGCCGCCGCACAACCTCCTGCACATACAGCCTGTCCAGCCCTTCCAGCGCCGGGTCTACCTCCACCGCTTCCCGCAGCGCCGACCAGTCGCCCGTTGCCGCCAAGGCAGCTAAGCGGTTCGTCTCGTCGATGTCCATCATGATTTCCGCCAGCGGCGCAGGGACGCGAATCCCCTGCGGCTGCACCAAGCCGTCCGCCAAATGCAGGTCGCTTTCGATAATCGCGTTCGGCGGCAGCTGCGGCAGTTCCCCGCGGTTTGGGTGCGCAACCGCCGGAATCACCGCCGTTTCCTTGCGCAGAATCGCCAGCGCAAGGCGAACAGGGCGCGTCGGCGGCGTATCCTTCAATAGCATCAGCTGCGCCGTCATGCCGTCGGGCGTTTTTGCCCCCTCATAACCAATCGTGTTCATGTGGGCAATGCGCTCTTTGCGCTTCTCGATGCTCTCGCCGAACGCCGGATTCTCTTCGGGGATGTAGTCCTCCTCCGCCGCCAGGAACTCCGCGTGGCGCACCACGTCACCCACGGCAATCGCGTCGTACCAGCCCAGCCAGCGATGCGTCAGGCGACCGAGCTTGTCCTCTTCCGCCATCTGCCGAAGCGCGGGAATCAAATCAACATTCTTGCCCTTTTCGCGCAGGGACACGAGGAACGAGAAGCCCGGCAGACCCGCCGTGAGCGCCTCGACCGCGGCCTCCTTGCGGAAAAGCGCCTTTGCCAGCCGCGGCACGGTGTTTCCGCGATAGGCGGCGTCATCCAACCCATACGCCTGAAAACCCGCGCCGAGGAACAGCTGCGTCGTGCGGGCGACGGGCTGCCCCAGCGTCACGACAATCGCTTTCGGGCAGGCGGAGCGCATATTGCGGCACAAATCCAGCACCACTTCGCCCTGACGGAGCGTATGCAGCAGCCCCTCAATGCCGCCGTGGACGCGCGCCTGATCGCTCAGACCGGGGTCATCCTCCTTCACGCCGCCGAGGGCCTCCTGATCCTGCCGGAAGCGCGTCGCCGCCATGCAGTCGCCCGCATAAACGACGCAGTCCGCGCCCATGAGGACTTCCTGCCGATTGCCGGAGACGATGACCTGCGCCTTGCGGCCGCTGGCGTAGACGATGGCCTCGGCATAGTGCTGGAGGACATCGCGCATTGCGGCGTTTTTCTCCTCCACCGCGAGAATGCCATCCTCTTTGCCGGCGTAGAGGAAATCGACGAGCAGGAAGGGCAGGTGCATCGGAATATCCTGCCCGATGAAGGCGAACTTAAAAGGCATGGTACAGCCCCGCTTTCTGGATACTTTGACATTCTATCTTACCATGAAACACGCCAAAAGTAAAGCCCGGAACGATGGTGTTGCGCATCGTTCCGGGGGAAAGGAACTTCGTTTCGCTTCTTTTTGTGAATTGCTTTTGGGGTCTAACTAACTGAACTCCTTCGGCGCCGCAACGCTTGTGGTTATCCATAATTGTGCTTATCCGGTTCTTGGATAAACACGCGGGAGAAGTATGATAACGTCACCCACTGAATCGCGCGGAAGGGTCAAGGGACGAAGTCCCTTGTGGAGTCCAGAGGCAAAGCCTCTGGTGGGGTTAGGGGCAAAGCCCCTCGCCTCCCCTTACTTGTGCACCCGCACACCCAGCTTGCAGTCCTGACCGTTGATCGACCAGTCGCGGACGATGAACGTGTCGTCCATCGGGGCGCGCTCGACGACTTCCGCCAGCGTGCCGCGCTTGAGCATATCGACGCCGCTCTCAATGGCGCTCGCCAGCACGTCGCCGCACTCGTAGCGCACATCCACGCGGTCGGTCACATCGAAATCGGACTCCTTGCGCATCGTCTGAACTTTGCTGACGACTTCGCGGACATAGCCCTCCGCAATCAGCTCCGGCGTCAGGTTCGTGTCCAGCACAACCGTCACGCCCTTATCTTCCTGCGCGACAAAGCCCGATTTCTGCATCGGCGAAGTTAGCACATCGTCCTTGCCCAGCGTGACCGTCGTGCCGTCAATGTCAAACGACACGGTTTCGCCGCGCTCGAACGCATCGACGACATCGTTGCCGTCCATCGTCTGCAGGTGCTGGCCAATCTTGCCCAGCAGCTTGCCGTACTTCGGGCCAAGGGTGCGCATCTGGGGTTTCAGCTGATACGTCGTGAACTCGCGCGCGGACTCGGTGAACACAACTTCCTTCACGTTCAGTTCATCCTCGCACAGTGCCTGATAGCTTTCGGAGAAGGACGCGCCCTTGACGTAGAGCTTCGCGGCGGTTTGACGGGTCTTGATGTTCGCCAGATTGCGGCACGCGCGGCCCAGCTGCACCACTTCCACCAGCGCGTCCATCTGCGCTTCCATATCCGCGTCGATGGCGCTTTCGTCCGCCGTCGGGAAGTCGCACAGATGCACGGATTCCGGCGCGCCCGGCACATTGTTCACAACCAGATTCTGATAGATTTCCTCGCTCAGGAACGGAATGAACGGCGCGCAGACCTTACTCAGCGTCACCAGCACATGGTACAGCGTGGTGAACGCGGCGTCCTTGTCCTTCACGTCGCCCTTGCCCCAGAAGCGTTCGCGGCCGCGGCGGACGTACCAGTTGCTCAGCTCGTCCACGAAGTCCTGAATCGCCAGCGCGGGCTCGGTCACGCGGTAGTTCCACAGGTCGTCATCGACGCGCTTGATGAGCGTGTTCAGCTTGGACAGAATCCACTTGTCCATCAGGCTGAGCTGCTCGTTCTTGAGGTCATGCGCGGTCGGGTCGAAGTTGTCGATATCCGCATACATGGCGAAGAAGGCATACACGTTCTGCAAGGTGGCAAGGAACTTGTTCTGCCCCTCGCGAACCGCCTTTTCGGAGTAGCGGCTGGGCAGCCACGGCGCGGAGGTGGTGTAGAAATACCAGCGGAGCGCATCAGCGCCGAACTTGTTCAGCTCATCAAACGGGCTGACGACGTTGCCCAGATGCTTGGACATCTTGCGCCCCTGCTCGTCCTGCACATGGCCCAGCACGATGCAGTTTTCAAACGGCGCACGGTCGAACAGCAGCGTCGAAATTGCTTCGAGGGTGTAGAACCAGCCGCGCGTCTGGTCGATGGCTTCGGAGATGAAATTCGCCGGGAAGTTCTGCTGGAACTCCTCCTGATGCTCAAAGGGATAGTGCCACTGCGCAAAGGGCATCGATCCGGAATCGTACCAGCAGTCGATAACCGCCTTGTCGCGCACCATTTCGCCGCCGCACTTTTCGCAGCGGAGCTTTACGGCGTCGATGAACGGACGGTGGAGTTCGAGGTCTGCGCCGGGATCTTCAATCGCCATTTCGCGCAGTTCCGCGCGGGAGCCGACGACGTGCATATTGCCGCAGGAGCACTTCCACACCGGCAGGGGCGTGCCCCAGTAGCGCTCGCGGGACAGACCCCAGTCGTGGACGTTCTCCAGCCACGTGCCCATGCGCCCTTCCTTGATGTTTTCCGGCATCCAGTTGATGGTGCGGTTGTTGCGCACAAGGTTGTCCTTCAGCGCCGTCATGCGGATGAACCACGTCGGGCGGGCGTAGTACAGCAGGGGCGTATCGCAGCGCCAGCAGAAGGGATAATCATGCGTGAACTGCGGCGCGCTGAACAGCAGCCCGCGCTCCTGCAAATCCGCCAGCACCAGCGGGTCGGCCTTCTTGACGAACACGCCCGGCCACTTCGTTTCCGCCGTCATGCAGCCCTGCGGATCAACAAAGTTGACGAACGGCACGTCGTTTTCGCGGCAGACACGGTTGTCGTCCTCGCCGAACGCCGGGGCAATGTGGACGATGCCCGTGCCGTCGGTCATGGTGACGTAGTTGTCGCAGATGACGAACCACGCCTTCTTTTCCAGCTTGCCGACGGCGAAGTCGAACAGCGGCACATACTCCATGCCCTTGAGCGCCGTGCCGGGCATTTCCGCCAGCACCTCAAACTTCTGCTCCGGGAACACCGTCTCCATCAGCGCCTTCGCCATGATGTACACGCGGCCGTCCTCCGCCTTAAAGCGGCAGTAGGTGTCGGTCGGGTTCACGCACAGCGCCATGTTCGACGGCAGCGTCCACGGGGTGGTCGTCCACGCCAGCAGGTAGGTGTTTTCCTCGTCCTTGACCGGGAAGCGGACGTACGCGGACGTTTCCTTGACCGTCTTGTAGCCCTGCGCAACCTCGTGGGAGGACAGCGCCGTGCCGCAGCGCGGGCAGTACGGGACAATCTTGTGTCCCTGATACAGCAGGCCCTTCTTCCAGATTTCCTTCAGGCTCCACCATTCAGACTCGATGTAGTCATTCTCATAGGTGATATACGGATGCTCCATGTCCACCCAGTAGCCGACCTGATCGCTCATGACCTCCCAGTCATGCAGGTACTTCCAGACGGACTTCTTGCATTCCTTGATGAACGGCTCGATGCCGTACTGTTCAATCTGCGGCTTGCCGTCCAGCCCCAGCGTCTTTTCGACTTCCAGCTCAACGGGCAGACCGTGGGTATCCCAGCCTGCCTTGCGCAGGACGCTGTACCCCTTCATCGTCCAGTAGCGCGGAATCAGGTCTTTGATGACGCGCGTTTCGATATGGCCGATATGCGGGCGGCCGTTGGCAGTCGGCGGGCCGTCGAAGAACGTCAGCCGCTTTGCGCCGTCGCGGAAATGGAACGAACGACGAACGATGTCCTTGTCTTTCCACAGCTGGGCGATTTCTTTCTCGCGCGCCGGGAAGTTCAAATCCTTGGCAACCTTGTTGTACATACCATGCACCTCATTCTTGTTGTCTCTGCTGCGGCGCAAACAAAAAAGTCCGCCCCAGCATGAAAATGCACTGGGACGGACGAAAATGCTTTTTGCGATTCATCCGCGGTACCACCCAACTTGACAGGCACGATGCCTATCCGCTCTGTGCAGGCGCACGCACCTGCTTTCTCGATAACGGGAGAACCCGTCTTTCCCTACCCGCTCCGCCGGACTTCCGCCCGTTCCGTCCGTTCCGCCCGTTCCGCCCGCCTCGCTTCGGAAAAGCGCGCTCCGGGGTGATTTGCCATCAGGCAGTCTTGACCGGGCTCACACCCTCCCCGGCTCGCTTTCCAAGGCTTGTCCTGCGCCGTCCCCATCCTTGCGCATTCCCATTCATTATAGCCGCATTTTCCCCTTTTTGCAAGGGGGATTTGCAAATTTTCCAAGGGGCATTGCCCCTTGACCCTTCCGCGCGATTGAGTTGAGCTTTCTTCCATAATATATGCGCGTGTTGCGCGGGGATTTCGCGCCTGCGGTCGCAGCCCCTTGCAGCAACCAAAATCCATCCGCAAAGAAACGAAAAACCCCCGCGGCACACACCGCAGGGGAACACATTTCACTTGCTGGAAGCTGCCGCCTTCTCTGGATACAACCGCTTCTGCAGCTTGCGGATGCAGGTAAAATAGCACGGGATCAGGAACAAATCCGCCAGTATCCACGCAACAGGGTTCGCAAAGCACGCGGCATCGTACCCCAGCGACGGGACAAGCAGCATCGCCACCACCGCACGGCCGACAAGCTCCATCAGGCCTGCAATCATTGCAATCATGGTATAGCCCAAGCCTTGAATGGAGAAGCGCACAATGTTCACAAACAAAAGCGGAATATACAGCACACTGTTGATAATCAGGAACTGCTGCGCCATGTCGATGACCAGCTGGCGGTCGGCGCTGTCCTGACTGATGAACAGACCCACCAGCGGCTTGCCGAAGAAGTAAATCACCACAAACGCGAGGACGCAGTAGACACAGCCGATGATGGAGGATGCTTTCAAGCCCTGATTGATGCGGTCGAGTCTCTTCGCGCCGACGTTTTGCCCGGCGAAAGTCGCCATCGTCGAGGCGAGCGCATCAAACACGCAGCAGAAGAACATGCTCAGCTTGCCGCCCGCCGTGACCGCCGCAACCGCAATCGTGCCGATGCCGTTAACGGCATAAGTCACCGTCAGAGAGCCAATCGCCGTGATGGAATACTGCAGACCGAACGGGATGCCCATTGCCAGCAGGCGGCGGACAAACGGCGCACGGATGCGCTTGTCCTCCGGCTGCATTTTGAGGATGGTGAATCGCTTGCGGATGACCAGCAGACACCAGAGGCCGCTGATGAGCTGGCTGATGACGGTCGCCCATGCCGCACCCTCCACGCCCATGTGGAACGCAAGGATGAACGTGTAGTCCAGCACGATGTTGAGCAGCGCGGCAATCGTGATGGCGATAACAGGCGTTTTGCTGTCGCCCAGCGAGCGCATCACGCCGCCGCACATGTTGTACAGCACCGTAACCGGAATCGCGAAGAAAACCGGCTGGATATAGGCGACCGACAGCGGCAGAATATCCTCTGGCGTGTTCAGCATCCGCAGGAGCTGCGGCGCGAAGAAGCCGGTCAGCAGCCCCATCAGCACAGAAATCACCGCGCACAGGTACACGGAGTGCATCACATAGCGGCGCATTTCCGTCTCGTCCTTCGCGCCGAACGCCTGCGCAATCGGAATCGCGAAGCCGGAGCAGATGCCCATGCAGAAGCCGTTGATGAGGAAGTTCAGCGATCCGGTATCGCCCACCGCCGCCAGCGCCTCCGTGCCCAGCACGCCGCCGACGACCATGGTATCCATGAAGCTGTACAGCTGCTGGAACAGGAAGCCGCCCAGCAGCGGCAGGGAGAATGTCAGAATCAGTTTCAGAGGCGAGCCCTGCGTCATGTCACGGGTCACGTTTTTCTGCGCCATGTGGATGTCCTTTCGTTGATGCAGGATGGGGGGAAAATCACGTTTCATTGTCTCCTATGGGGAACGCCTATTTATAGCACGTTTTTCGTCGGTTTTCAAGGGGTTTTGACAGGAATTTTTACGTCTTTTTTCCCCGTGTTTTTCGGACGAAAAGACGCCATTTTTCACGGCTGAAAGCGGTCGTGTAACCGCTATGGTGTAACCTATGTGACGGAATCTGAAAATTCAATCGTATGCTATTGACACCATGCGATTGATTTGCTATAATCACCCCTGTTTCCAATGAAAACATCAGCAAGGAGGTGTCCCATGGACAAGGAATTGGCAGGATTCGGCTGGTACATCAAGCGCATTGACAACGCCCTCGCCCGCGAAGCCTGTCGGAATGTCCAATCCCACAACCTGACGATGCAGCAGAGTCATCTGCTTTTCGTGCTGTCCGACGCGGAAAATCACACACGGACGCTCAAGGAGTTAGAGAGCATTTTCGGCTGCGCGCAGTCCACGCTGGCGGGGCTGGTGACGCGGCTGGAGAAGAAAGGGCTGGTAGAAGGCTTCACCGACCCGCGCGACCGGCGCATCAAGCATGTTCGCCTGACAGAAAGCGGCGCGGAAATGCGGCAGACGTGCCACAAGGACATTCTGCAATCCGAAAAGCGAATGTCCGCCGGAATGACGGAGGAAGAAAAGCAGCTGTTCCTGCAATGCCTCCAAAAGGTCTATGAGAATCTGAAGGACGACATGGACGAAACAGAGCATTGCCACAACAATTACCATAATAATGAAGGAAAGGAATGATTTCATGCTGAAAACACTGGCTGCGCAAATTAAGCAGTACAAGAAATCAACGATTCTCACGCCGATTTTTGCCGCGCTGGAAGTCGTCATGGAAGTGCTGATTCCCATGGCGATGGCGCGCTTGGTGAAGTATGGCATTGAGGGCGGCGACACCGGCGCGATTTACCGCTACGGCTTCCTGATGATGGCGATGGCCATGCTGTCGCTGGTTTTCGGCTCCGTCTGCGCACACACAGCGTCCCACGCCTCCACCGGCTTTGCCGCGAACCTGCGCGATGGCATGTACCGCAACATCCAGCGCTTCTCGTTCGCCAACATCGACAAATACTCCACCGCCGGTCTGGTCACGCGCATGACCACCGACGTGACCAACGTTCAAAATGCCTTCCAGATGATTACGCGCATTGCGGTTCGTTCGCCGCTGACGCTGATTTTCTCGATGATCGTGGCATTCGTCATCAACCCGGAGCTGGCGGGCGTGTTCCTGATTCCGCTGGTGCTGCTGGGCGTTGTGCTGGGGCTGATTATCAAGCGCGCGACGCACCTGTTCGATCAGGTGTTCAAGAAGTACGACGACCTGAACGCCTCCGTGCAGGAGAACGTCTCCGGCATCCGCGTCGTCAAAGCGTTTGTGCGCGAGGACTTCGAGGACAAGAAGTTCGGCAAAGCGGCGACGAACGTCTACAACCTGTTCGTCAAGGCGGAACGCATCATCGCTTTCAACAGCCCCGTCATGATGCTGACCATCTACGGCTCGGTGATGGCGCTGAGCTGGCTGGGCGCGTCGCTGGTCACGGGCGGTTCGCTTGATGTGGGCGACCTGACCGCCATGTTCACCTACGTCATGAATATGCTGATGAACCTGATGATGCTGTCGATGATTTTCGTCATGCTGACCATGTCCGCAGCGTCTGCCCGGCGTATCGTGGAAGTGCTGAACGAGGAGCCGTCGCTGTCGAACCCCGAACAGCCGCTGGAAACGGTCAAGGACGGTTCTATCGACTTCAACCACGTCATGTTCAAGTACCATGCTGACGGCAATGGCGACCCCATCCTGAACGATATTGATTTGCACATCAAGTCTGGCGAGACGGTGGGGATCATCGGCGGCACGGGCTGCGGCAAATCGACGCTCGTCAGCCTGATTTCCCGCCTATACGACGCAACCGAAGGCTCGGTGGAAGTCGGCGGCGTGGACGTGCGCAAGTACGACATGGAAGCCCTGCGCAATCAGGTTGCTGTGGTGCTGCAGAAGAACGTGCTGTTCTCCGGCTCGATTCTGGAAAACCTGCGCTGGGGCAATGAAAACGCCACGCTGGAGGAATGCAAAGAGGTCTGCGCACAGGCTTGCGCGGACGAGTTCATCGACCGGATGCCTGATGGGTACGACACGCACATCGAGCAGGGCGGCACGAACGTCTCCGGCGGACAGAAGCAGCGCCTTTGCATCGCCCGCGCATTGCTCAAAAAGCCGCGCGTGCTGATTCTGGACGACTCCACCTCCGCCGTTGACACCGCGACGGACGCCAAAATCCGCCGCGCGTTTGCCCAGCGCATCCCCGGCACGACGAAAATCATCATTGCGCAGCGTATTTCCTCCGTGCAGGACGCTGACCGCATTATCGTGATGGACAACGGCCGCGTGGAAGCATTCGACACGCATGAAAACCTGCTGAAGAAGTCCGACCTGTACCGCGAGATTTATGAGACGCAGACGTCCGGCGGCGGCGACTTCGACAGCCCCGATCAGATGAAGGGTGGTGACGCGCAATGATGGGAGGTCCTCGCCGCAGAGGCGCTCCGATGCCCCGCATGTCCATCAAGGGGCAGGGACACATCCTCAAGCGCCTGATGAAAATCGTTTTTGAAAACTATCTGTGGCAGTTCATTGCCGTCATCGTCTGCATCGTGGTGACGGCGTATGCCACCATTCAGTCCAGCACGTTCACGCGGGATCTGGTGGACGTGTACATCGTCGGGATTCAAAAAGGCACCAAGACGATGGGCGATTTGGCGAATGCCATGATTCCGCTGGGCTGCGTCCTCGCACTGGGCGTTGCCGCCAGTTACATCCGCCAGCGCCTGATGGTCAGCGTCGGGCAGGGCACGATGCTCAAAATCCGCACGGACTTGTTCACGCACATGGAGTCCCTGCCGATCCGCTACTTCGACACGCATTCGCACGGCGACATCATGTCCATCTACACCAACGACGTGGACACCCTGCGCCAGCTCATCAGCCAGAGCATCCCGGAGGTCATCAACAGCGCGATTTCCGTCGTCATGGTGTTCTTCGCCATGCTGAACAATTCGTGGATTATGACGATTCTCTCGCTCATCCTGCTGACGTTCCAGATGCTGGCGTCCGCCAAACTCGCGAAACTGTCCGGCAAGCACTTTGTCGCGCAGCAGGCGAATTTGGGCCGCGTCAACGGCTTCATTGAGGAAATGATGACCGGGCAGAAAGTCGTCAAGGTGTTCTGCCACGAGGAAAAGGCGATTGAGCAGTTTGGCGACCTGAACGAGCAGCTGCGCACATCAGCCCACGAAGCGAACCGCTGGGCGAACACCCTTGGCCCTATCAACAACAACTTGGGACACATCTCCTACGTTATCTGCGCGATGGTGGGTTCGGCGCTGTCCATCGCAACGGGCGGCACGCTGATGTCCACGGGACGTCTGGTGGCGTTTCTGACGCTGAACCGCAACTTCTCCCAGCCGATTTCGCAGATTACCCAGCAGCTCAACTCCATCATCATGGCGCTGGCGGGCGCTGAGCGCGTGTTCAACCTGCTGGATGAAGCGCCGGAAGCCGACAATGGCTATGTGGAGCTGGTGAACGCGAAGGAAGCGCCCGACGGCACGATTACCGAGACGACCGAGCGCACCGGGCTGTGGGCATGGAAGCATCCGCACACGGCGGACGGCAGCGTCAGCTATCGCAAGCTGTCCGGCGGCGTGACGTTTGACCACGTTGATTTCGGCTACACGCCCGAAAAGGCGGTGCTGCACGACATCACCATGTACGCCATGCCGGGACAGAAGATTGCTTTCGTCGGCGGTACGGGGGCAGGCAAAACCACCATCACGAACCTGATTAACCGCTTCTACGACATTCAGGACGGCAAAATCCGCTACGACGACATCAACATCAACAAGATTCGCAAGGCGGATTTGCGCCGCAGCCTCGGCATGGTGCTGCAGGACACGCACCTATTCACCGGCACGGTGCTGGACAACATCCGCTACGGCCGCCTGGACGCAACGGACGCGGAGTGCATGGAAGCCGCAAAGCTCGCCAACGCGGACGAGTTCATCCGCAAGCTGCCCGACGGCTACAATACGATGCTGACGGGCGACGGCGCGAACCTCTCGCAGGGGCAGCGGCAATTGCTGTCCATCGCCCGCGCCGCGGTTGCCGACCCGCCCGCGCTGATTCTGGACGAAGCGACCTCCTCCATCGACACGCGCACCGAAACGTTGGTGCAGCGCGGCATGGACGCCCTGATGAAGGGGCGCACGACGTTCGTGATTGCGCACCGCCTGTCCACGGTCAAGAACAGTGACTGCATCATGGTTCTGGAGCAGGGCCGCATCATCGAGCGCGGCACGCATGACCAGCTGATTGCGCAGAAGGGCCGATACTACACGCTGTACACCGGGAACGCGATTGGGGAATAATTGAGGATATAGAAAGCGCGCCTGCTTCCGAATGAAAGGGAGCAGGCGCGTAATTTATGCAGTTATTCAGCATCTTCCAGCATGGACAGCCAGTAAGCACCCGGCAGCGGAATCGTGTACAAGCCGCCATCCGTCACCAACAGATAGCAGTCATCCCACACCAGCCCCTTGCGGACTTTCTCGGCATAGAACGGCAGTTTCGCAACGGCGGTCACTTCCACCTGCGCGTTGTCATCCGCGCTCAGCTTCCACGCGGTGTTGTCGTGCGCGAAGTAGAACGTCTGATTCTCTGCATCCACCGCATAGCCGCGGTAAGCATCATGCGTCACATATGCTCCGCGCTGAATGTCGTAGTCCTTCACTGCTTCAAGGTCGGCTTCGCCCGTGAAATCCAGCGAATCCGGCAGATACGCCATTGTTTCGAGATTCACGGAAAACAGCTTCGCGCCACTGTAAAAATACAGTGCCTTTTCTTCCGCGCCTTCCACCGCGCTGGTGTCCAGAATGCCGTCCGCCCAGAGGTAGCCGTAGGAATCGGCATCTTCGCTCGTCTGCACGTCCACCATGCCGCCCTTGCCCGTCTCCTTGTCGAAATGGACGACGCAGTGCTCGCCATCATCGGTGCAGGCGACGATGAACAGCCCAAAATCATCGTGATAGTATGCTTCTTCGTAATCAATGTCGTACAGACCGGGCGCAATCGGGAACTCCTTCCACTTCACACCCCACGCAGACGCATAGTCCAGCGGCTTGCTGACAAAATCCAGCTGGAAACCGTCCGTACCGTCACTCTTGAGGAAGTACAGCAAGCCCTCATTGCCGCTGAACAGCACCAGCCGATAATCCGCCACGATAATGGACACTTCGTCATAATAGCCGATGCTCCGAAGCGTTTCGGACTGGATGATTTCGTTGAGGTCGAGAACGGGGTTCGCGTAGGACAGGCAATCATCCACCCGCATCAGGTAATGTCCGCTGATGTAATAGAGGTCGTATCCGAAAACCGCCGCGTCCCGGATATCCGTGCGTTGCTGGCTGACGCTCGCTTCACCCCAGCAGGTGGATTCGTAGCCGTCGTCGGTGTCCGTGTCGCTTTCGGCAAATGCAGAGGTGAGGCAAAGCATCAGGCAGAGGAAAAGGGCAAGGAATTTCCATTGGTGTTTCATCATACTCTTCCCTTCTTGATGGTTATTGTGCCGCAAGCACCATCAGGTCATCTTCTTCGTTCGGCTCGTCGTCCAGCGCGTACTGCGGCTTATTGCAAACGGTGCACTTGCCATTCTGGAAATTATGGTCTTTGTAAGTGCCGGTCGTCTCACCGCAATGCCGGCATGTGGCAAGCTGGGTGCAAGTGGCAGGAAAATACGAATGCGTTTTCTTGTTGCCTTCTGTTTTTTTGCATCTCGTGCAAGTAGCAGGCGCATTACAAGTGGCTTCCGTAAAGTTATGTCCCAAGGGAGTGGCATCATCAATTCCGCACAATGCGCAAATTGCCGGACTTTCACACGTTGCTCCCTGATAATGGTGCATACCAGCTTTACGCTTTACAACAATTACATCACAATCTTTTCTGTCACACGGCTGGTCAATGCAACCAACTTCTGGCTTTTTATGACCAAGCGGCTTACTCCCCTTTTTAGTCGTATCACACCATTGGCACCGTTCTGCTTTTGTACAGGTCGCAGCCAAATAAACATGATCGACACGCGCCACAGTAACTTTGGTTGTTGCATTGCAACCGTCATTCGTACACTGAAGTAATTTCAGTCCTGTAACCTTACATGTTGGAAGTCGTAACCACTTTCCGCTATCCCAATTATGGGAATCAGCCATCGCAGAGATGCCACCGCACATCAGGGAAACCACTGCCATCAAAATCGCTATCAGCTTTTTCACACTCATTCTCCTTTTAATATCGTGTTTTGTTGTCTTATTTATAGCCCACCAAACACTACACTCTCAATAAGCATCCCTCCAACTTCCATATTGTGCACTACAAGAAGTATTGCAAAATTGTACCTGAGCGCAAGCACCCATATTGCAATTTTGCGCATTCTACATATTATGGCACACGCGACATGTCACAAACATACAACGTGTTTCCATATGTCATATAATAGTAATTCTCTTTCCAGAAAAATCCGTATGCTGCATGATATGCTTCTTCCGGCAGTCGGTCAAAGCCACGCGCAGTTGTCTCTCCATCTGTATACCATGCAATGTCATCATGGAGGAAGAAGAAGCGGCGATTTTCCGCATCCCACGCAATCGCGGTACAGCTGGGATTATGGAAATATACCCCTAAATCCAAATCATACTCTGCTTTATCTTCCAATCCGAGGTTCGCAAATGTAAAAACCGTCTGTTCTGGTTCAAATGTTTCGGGATTATAGACCAAAACTGCCCTTTCATCTACATAGTAGCTTGTTTCTCTGTCTACAAATTCCCAATGTCCATCATTCCGAAGCATCAGGAATTTAGATGCCCATTCCGGATTTTCTTGCCATGAAATAATATATGTTGCGCGGTTGCTTTCCTGCACCATTTTCCCTTTACCAGTTTTTAATGAAAAGCAGAAAAATCCATGTTTTGTATTTTTCGATGTTCCATATATGCCGCGCATATAAATATTGTCGTCAATCTTTGCGATTCTGCCTGTTCCATAAAAAGGTTTGAAAACCCGCTCGCTTCCGTCGGTACTCTCCCGGTCTACGCCTTCAACATCATCAAAATCAAGTTCCGCACATAATACTGGGGTTGCTTCACCATCCACAAAATCAATCCGAAAAACCTTCTGCATCCCCTGCGCAAAGATATACAGCGCATCTCCATCCGTGAACAGGTACGCCGTTAAAACGATATGCCCATAATAGTTATCCTCTGCATAATAACGCTGTTCATCCTCCGGAAGCAGTTTCTTTAAGTGCATAACCTCTTCCGGCTTTGATTCCGGGTCATGACATTTTAACAGCAGACGTCCATAGACAAAGTATAATTCATCTTTGTAAACTTGTGTAGAAAGTACCCGTATTGACCCATCCTCTTCTTCCCACTGCTGGAACTCATCCCCCCATTTCCAAAACTCCTCCGCCGCGAGCGCGCTTCCGGCGTTCAGCAGCGTCAGCAGAATCAGCATCAGGGCAGTCAGCCGTTTCCATCGGGTCGTCATCGTGTTTCGCTCCTTCCGTGTCTCGTCGGGCGCGTCCGAACCATCTTTCGGGCGCTTTCACTGATTAAGACGCTGCAAAGGGGCAAAACGGGACATCATTCCGCAAAAATTTTTTTCACACTCTGCGCCACCAGCACCGCTTCGTCCGCCGGCAGCCCGATGCTCGTCACGCGCAGCATCCGCCGTCCCTCCGACCAGATGATGCTCACCTCGTGCGTGTCCTCGGTCTGGCGGTCAATCAGGTAGCCCGGCACGCTGTGCAGATAAATCGTCAGCACCCGCGCATCCGCCGCGCGAACGTTCCAGCCGTCGAGGTTGTCCTGCTCCTCAAAGCGCAGGGAGCGCGTCTCGTCGGCATAGTAGGCTTCGCTGTGCACCTGGTCGCCGCGTGTCGTTTCGCAGCGCACCAGCGGCAGGCTGTCCGGCAGGAACGTCGGGAAGAACAGCCCCTCCCAGCCGTCCGGCACGTCCATGCGCGGCACGTTCGCTGTCTGCTCCTCCTTTGCGGGTTTCATGCCGACGTGCGCCATGCCCGTTTCGGGGTTGATGGACAGCACCAATTGGAGGATTTGCTCGCGGAACGCCTCAGAATTCGCCAGCGCAATCGGGAACGCAATCCCGACCGCCACAATCAGGCACGCCGCGACGCGCACCACGCGGTCAAGCATATGCAGGACAGTCCGGCGCTTCTGCCGCTTCGCCTTGCGGTCGATTTTCGCCATTGCCCGCGCAAACGCCGCGTCCGCCAGCTTCTCTTCGTCCGCCGTCAGCGGCTGTTCGTCCTGCCAAAGTCCACTGCGGATGAGGGCGTCAATCTGCTCATCCGACACATGCTGATTCTTTTCGTTCATGCTGCTTCCTCCTCTCAAAACAGTTTCTCGCGCAGTCTGCCCCGCGCGCGGTGGAGATACTGCCGGATGCTGCCCGGCGACAAGCCCGTTTCGGCGGCGATTTCCGCGTCCGTGCGGTTTTCCAGCACTTTCAGGCGCAGCACCTGCTGCTCCTTCTCCGGCAATTCCGCGATTGCCCTGCGTACTGCCGCCATCGTCTCCCGCATCAGCACCTTCTCTTCCAGCGCCGTCGGGTCGGGATAAAGCGCGAGCGCCTCGTCCCCGTCGCGCAGGAACCGCCCGCGCTGCCGCTGCTTGCGCCGCAGTTCGTCCATCGCGGTGTTTCGCACAACTGCCAGCACATACGCGCGTTCCTGCTCTTCCGTCAGCGCGCGCAGCAGGTCGATTTTCTCCATCAGCGCCACGAGGCTGTCCGACACAATGTCCTCCACCGCCGCGCTGTCAGCGGCATAGCACTTCGCCAAGCGAATCATGCTGATGCGGTGGCGCTGATAGCACGCCGCGAGGAACTGCCGCTCGTCATCCGCCTGAGCCACCCGCATCCCGCCTTTCGGATGTTGTTTCTCTTGCATCTGCTTCCAGTATAGCATACACATATCGGATTCCGCAAGATTCAGGCAAATTTTTTCCGAAAAAAAGGCAAATTTGTGCTTGACGAAACCTATAGGAATAGCGTATAATGCCGTCATTCTTCCTCCTGACTTTATCGGGAGGAAAGACACGAAAAGGAGGCGCTGGTTATGCGCATTGCCAAGTCCGTCGCTGAACTGATCGGCCGCACGCCGATGCTTGAACTCACTCACTTTGAGCAGACGCATTGTCTGAACGCGCATCTGCTGGCGAAGGTCGAATCCTTCAACCCCGGCGGCAGTGTGAAAGACCGCATTGCGCTGGGCATGGTGGAGGCCGCGGAAAAGGCGGGCAAGCTGCTCCCCGGCGGCACCATTATTGAGCCCACCAGCGGCAACACCGGCATCGGGCTGGCGATGGTCGCCGCCGCGCGCGGATATACCGCCATCATCGTCATGCCGGACAGCATGAGCGTCGAGCGCCGTCAGCTGATGCTGGCGTATGGCGCGAAGCTCGTCCTCACCCCCGGCAAACTGGGCATGAAGGGCGCGGTTGACAAGGCGAATGAACTCGCCGCCGAAACCCCGAACGCGATTGTCGTCGGGCAGTTCGTCAACCCGGCGAACCCCGCCACCCACCGCGCCACGACCGGTCCGGAAATCTGGGCGGACACGGACGGTCAGGTGGATGTGCTCGTCGCGGGCATCGGCACGGGCGGCACGCTGACCGGCATCGGCAGCTACCTGCGTGAAAAGAACCCGAACGTGCGCATCGTCGCGGTAGAGCCGTTCTCCTCGCCCCTGCTGTCGAAGGGGATTGCCGGACCGCACGGCTTGATGGGCATCGGCGCGAATTTCGTGCCGGATGTTCTGAGCCGCGATTTGATTGACGAGATTATCACCGTCAAGGAGGACGACGCTTATCGCACGGGGCGCGAGCTGGCGGCGCACGAGGGTGTGCTGGCGGGCATCACGTCCGGTGCGGCGGTCTGGGCGGCATCGCAAGTGGCGGCGCGTCCGGAATTCGCGGGCAAGAACATCGTCGTCATCCTGCCCGACACAGGCGAGCGGTATCTATCCACGAAGATGTTCGCCATCAACGAGTGAATCTCCTGCCTTCCCGAAAAATTGCTTTTGGGAAGGCAGTTTTTTTGGTTCTTCACGGAATCTTGGGGAGAAGAACAGCTTGGGGGCGCGTCTGCGGACGCGCAAAGTTACTGGCAGGGACGCTTCGCTGCCAGTAACTTTGTTGAGTGCGTTTGAGATGCTGGTCGCCCGCGGAACAGTTGAGGCGTTGCCCCAAACCCCACAAGGGACAGACGAGAAGGGACGAAGTCCCCCCTTGACCCTGCAAGGGGAAATTTTCCCCTTGACCCCTTTTCGCGATTGAGTTGGTCGCGCTTTCATACTTCTTCCGCGTGCGGCTTTTTTTTCGCATTCGCATTCCGAATTCCGCATTCCGCATTATTTTCCCCCTCCGCTTTGCAGGATTTTCCCCCTTCCCCCGCGAATTCTATATTATCTCTTTATCATCAGGAAAGGCAGGTCATGTCGATGATCTCACGCTATATTTTCGGCACTCCCCTTCCCACCATGGCGGTCATCCGCGAAATTGCGCCGTCGGGCGGCGAAATTCCCCACTTCACCGTCACCAAAACGGACGGCAGCGTCTCTTTCACTACCATACTTGGCGACGATGACCTCATCTTCGGGCTGGGCGAGAATGTCCGCGGCATCAACAAGCGCGGGCATCTTTATCGCGCGTGGAACATGGACGATTTCAGCCACACGGAGAACAAGGGCGGCATTTATTCCAGCCACAATCTGCTGCTATTCAGCGGCGAGCAAGGTGTTTTCGGCGCGTATTTCGACGATCCCGGTGCAGTCACGTTTGATTTGGGGTATTCTGACGGCGGCAAGGCGGTCATTACATCCGAAAACGGCAATTTGTCGGTGTATCTGATTGAAAGCACCACGCTGACAGGGCTGGTGCGCGAGTTCCGCCACCTCATCGGACGCAGCTACATTCCGCCGAAGTGGGCGATGGGCTACATCCAGAGCCGCTGGGGGTACGCAAGCGAAGACGATTTGAACTTCATCGTATCCGAACACCGCAAGCGGCACATCCCGCTGGACAACGTGTGCATGGACATTGACTACATGGAGGATTTCAAGGACTTCACCTGGAATCCGGTGCATTTCCCGGATTTGAAAGCCACCAATGCGCGCATGAAGGACGAGCACATCCACCTTGTACCGATTATTGACGCGGGCATCAAGCAGCTCACTGGCGACCCGATTTACGACGAGGGTGTGCAGAAGGATTACTTCGTCAAGAAGGCGGATGGCAGCCTGTTCGTGGGCGCGGTTTGGCCGGGGCGCGCGTGTTTCCCGGATTTCCTGCGCGAGGACGTGCGGCAATGGTTCGGCGCGAAGTACCATAAGCTGATGGATACGGGCATCGAGGGCTTCTGGAACGACATGAACGAACCGGCGCTGTTTTACAGCACGGACAGTCTCGAAAACGCGTTCGAGACGGTGGAAAAGATGCGGCACGAGAATCTGGGCATTGACGGCGCGTTCAAATTGAAAGCCGCGTTCGTCAACATTGCCAACAACGCCGAGGATTACCGCCGCTTCTACCACACGGTGGATGGTCAGCCCGTACGCCACGACAAAGTGCACAACCTCTACGGCGCGATGATGACAAAATCCGCCGCTGAAGGCTTCCGCAGCTACAATCCCGACCGGCGCTATCTGCTCTTCAGCCGTTCCTCCTTCATCGGCGCGCACCGCGACGGCGGCGTGTGGCAGGGCGACAACAGCAGCTGGTGGTCACATCTGCTGCTGAACCTGAAAATGATGCCGTCGCTGAACATGTGCGGCTTCCTGTACACGGGCGCGGACTTGGGCGGCTTCTCCTGCAACACGACGGAAGATTTGCTCCTGCGCTGGCTGGCGCTGGGCGTCTTCACCCCGCTGATGCGCAACCACACTGCGCAGCACACACGCGATCAGGAGATTTTCCGTTTCCGCAACTGGGAGGATATGCGCAATGTCGTGTCCGTCCGCTATGCGCTGCTCCCCTACCTGTACAGCCTGCTGGTCAAGTGCGCCTGCCGGGACGAGATGATGTTCCGCCCGCTGGCGTTCGATTATCCGCAGGACAAGACCGCCATCCGCGTGGAAGATCAGCTGATGCTGGGCGACGAGTGCATGATTGCCCCGGTGGTTGAGCAGAACGCGCGCGGCCGCCATGTTTATCTGCCGGAGGACATGCTGCTGGTGCGCTTCCGCTCCGGCGACGATTACACCGTGCAAACGATGCAGAAGGGGCATCACTGGCTGGATGTGCCAATGAACGAAGTGCCGCTGTTCATCCGCCGCGGGCATGTGATTCCGCTGTGCCGCAGCGCGGAATACGTCGATGCGCTGGACACGACGAAGCTGTCGCTGGTCGGCTGGCTGGAGGTCGGCTGTGCCATCACGCTGTACGAGGATGACGGCGAAAGCACGGATATCGACCTGAACGAGGGCTTGCAGCTCATCAACGTAAGCATCGACAAGGGCGTCGCGACGGCAAAATGCGCGGGCAAGACGATTGACGCGAGCAAAGTTGTCGTGTGGGAGAGATAACGATGAAGATTCTCAATTTCGGGTCGCTGAATCTGGATAACGTTTACCAAGTGCCGCACTTTCTGCAGGCGGGCGAGACAATGGCAGCGCTGTCCGAGGCGGTGCATCCCGGCGGGAAGGGGCTGAATCAGTCGCTGGCGCTGGCACGGGCGGGCGCGGAGGTGTATCATGCGGGCGTCGTCGGCAACGGCAGCGAGCTGCTGACAAATCTGCTGAAAGAAAACGGCGTGCATGATGACTACCTGCTGCACCGCGACTGCACGCAGGGCAGCACGATGATTCAGGTCAGCCCCAAGGGCGAAAACTGCATCCTGCTCTTCGGGCAGTCCAACCACGCCATCACGAAGGCGCAGGTGGAAGAGACGATTGCCGCGTTTGCCCCTGGCGATTATCTGGTGCTGCAGAACGAGGTGTCCTGTCTGCCGGAGATGGTGGAAGCAGGGGCGCGGCGCGGCTTGCATGTCGTGCTGAATCCATCGCCGTTTGACGATTCGCTGCGGTCGCTGGATTACAACCAAATTCGCTGGATTTTCATCAACGAGGTCGAAGGGCATCAAATGACGGGCGAAACCGCGCCGGACGCGATCCTGTCCGCCTTGCGGGCGAAGTACCCTGCGCTGTGCGTTGTGCTGACACTTGGGAGCGCCGGGTCGATTTGCTGCACGCCGGAGAAAACGGTTCATCAGCCGATTTTCCGCGTTCAGGCAGTAGACACGACGGCGGCGGGCGACACGTTCACGGGGTACTTCCTCGCGGCGCTGACGCAAGGGCTGCCGCTGGAAACGTGCATGGCACGCGCTGCGGCGGCATCGGCCATCAGCGTGACACGGCAGGGGGCAGCGCCGTCCATTCCGAGGGCGGAAGAAGTGGATGCGATGCTGCGCAGGGCTTGACGCTTCCTTTGAAAATGTACTTTATACTATTTCCAGATAAGAATGCGCCAAGATGCGCCGCGAATTTTTCATTCTGGCTAACGTGAATGAAACGCAGCGTAGCAGCGCTACGCTAAGTGGAATGAGCGGACGCCAGAAGGGAAAAGGCGCAAACAGATGGCGCAGGTGAATCTGGAAATAGTATTAGGTTCGCATAACCGCATACAAAAGCCCGGATTGCCGCAGTTTTTTGTCCGCGACAATCCGGGTTTTCTATTTTTTCTGCCAAAAGCCTTGACTCTGACGCTGCGTCATGGTTTATACTGTTCACGCAAGGAGGGAATCAGCATGATGACGGTTCATGAAGTAAGCAGACGCACAGGGGTGAGCGTCCGCACATTGCAGTATTATGACAAGATGGGGCTGCTGCCCTCGACGGCGCGCACAGAAGCGGGCTATCGGCTGTATAACGATGCGGCACTGGAACGCTTACAGCAGATTCTGCTGTTTCGCGCGCTGGCGTTTTCGCTCAAAGAGATTCAGGCGATTCTGCAAAGCCCGAACTTTGACAGGAATCGGGCGTTAGACCAGCAAATCCATCTGCTCACGCTGAAAAGGGCGCATATCGACAACCTGATTACCTTCGCTCGCGGACTAAAAGAAATGGGAGGAACAAACATGGACTTTTCTGCATTTGATACGGCACAGATGGATGAATACGCCGCGCAAGCCAAAGCGCAGTGGCAGCACACGCCCGCCTATCAGGAGTACGCGAAAAAAAGCAAAGGGCGCTCCAAAGAGGCGGCGGCGGCGCTGGCGAACGGCATGATGCTGATTTTCGCGGATTTCGGCAAATGCAAGTCTGCTGACCCTGCATCCCCCGAAGCGCAAGCCTTGGTGAAGCGTCTGCAAGCGTACATCTCGGAAAACTACTATCACTGCACGCCGGAAATGCTGAACGCACTCGGCGCGATGTACAGGGCAGGCGGCTCATTCACCAAAAACATTGACAACGCGGGCGGCGAAGGCACTGCCGAATTTGCCGCGCGCGCCATTGATGCCTATTGCAGGTAATACGATTTCCAAATTCACCCGCGCCATCTGTTTGCGCCTTTTCCGTTGGAAATAGTATAAATCATAGATTCAGCAGCACATTCACCCGGAACACGCCGTTTTCCGTCTCGACGGTCATCTGCCCGTGGTACTTTTTCGCGACTGTCTCCACGCTCAGCAGCCCTGTGCCGAAGCCGGGATGGCTGGTGGACAGCAGCTTTCCTTCACGGCGGGAAAGCTGCCCATCATAGCGATTCTCGACAATCAGTCCCATCATGGCAGGCGACAGCATGTGGCAAATCACGCTGACGCGTCGCATTGCTTCGGGCAGGCGTTCACTGGCGCGCAGGGCGTTCTCCAGCAGATTGCCCAGCACCATGCACAAATCCGCCTCGCGCATCGGCAGTTTCTCCGGCAAATTCAGCTGCAAGGCAAGTGGGATTTTCTTCTGCGCCGCCGTCGCTGCGTAGTAGCCTGCAATTGCGTCCAGCGCACCATTTGCGCAGAAGGTTGCGTGCGCGTCAACGAATTCGCTCTCATACTCCTTCAAATATGCGCGCAGCTCCTCCATTTTGCCGCTCTCCGTCAGCCCGGCAATAACGTGCAGGTGCTGCCGGAAATCGTGGCGGAGGCGGCGAGTTTGTGCCATGTACTCCCGCAATTGTGCATAGCGGCGCGATTCCAATTCCAGCATCTGGTTTTCCTGAATCAGCGTCAGATTGCGCACGCTCTCCTGTGCCATGCGGTAGAACTGATAGAGCAGCAGAAGCATCGCCATCAGCGCCATCAGCAATGCCACAATGGAAACGCGCTGCATCCGGTTAACCAGCACCGTCGCCGGGTCTTGCGGCATGATGAAGATGATGAACGCGATGCAAATAGCGGGGATGGGGCTGACAACGCGCCACACGCGTTCCACCTGATATTCGCGCAGCAGCCATCTCAGCCACGGCACAGCCACCAGCGCGTAGACAATTGCCAGTAAACTTTCGATGCCGAGATTCAGCAGTACCGTGGACAGCAGGTAGATTGGCTGAACGTTCGTTACCTCGCGCCGCGCGTTCAGGCAGACGGACAGCATGAGTGCCACCGCCGCCACGGTGGCGGGGCTCAAAAAGAGAAGGATGCTTTGTGACACTGAAACATTTGGTTTCAATGCACGGCGGAAGAGCACGAACGCCAGCGCCATGAAGGGCAGCAGCAACGTGTTTGTTACCCAGCCCTGCCAGCAGCAGACAGCCGCGCCGCTCGCGCATGCCAGCAGGATGAACAGCATCGCCTGACACGCCGTTCGTTTGGGCGAAAGCAGCTGCTCCCAGACCGACATCAGCACCATGACCGCCGCCGGCAGCATAGGCAAGAATTCCAGAAAGTAGCGGATGTACTGTGAAATTTCGATGGTCGTTTCCTCCCCTCCTGCGCGGATTTCGTCAGATTTCGCGCCGCATATGGCGGAACTGGTACTGCGTGAACGTTGCGAACAAGCGCCCCTTGTCTTTCTGGCGGACAGGGAACTGCGTGCCGTCGAGCATCTGGATGCAGTCATTCTCGAACCGCAGAACGGCGCTCATGTTGATGATGATGCCGCGGTTGCAGACCAAAAACCGCGGATCGGCGCAGAGCTCCTTTTCCACCTGCGCGAAGATTCCCGTTGCGCGGCATTCGCCCTCGTCGCTCATGATGCGGACGAAGTGGTTCTGCGCCAGCGCGTAATACACCTTGCTGTACGGCAGACGCATGAGTTTGCGGGCGAAACGCACCTCGATTTCCGGTTCGGGGTGCTGCAGGATGCGCAGCAGGTCATCCAGCAGCTGACGAATGCGCGCTTGCTCGAACGGTTTGAGCAGATAATCGAACGGATGCACCGGGAAAGATTGCCAGACGTACTCCTTCGAGGATGTGACGAAAACAATCGGCAGCGTCGGCGCCTGTTCGCGGAGTTTCCGTGCGGTGTCGATGCCGTTCGTGCCCTCCATGCAAATGTCGAGGAAGAGGGCATCCAGCTGCTCCGGGCTGATAGCGCTAAGCAGTGCGTCGCCGCTTTCGTAGCGGATGATGTTCGTCTGTCCCTCGGCGGTCAGCGCCTGTTGGAGACGTTCGGCGTCCTGCGGGAGATCATCGACGATGGCGATTCGCAGCAACATGCAAGGACTCCTTTCTATCTTGATGATACCACAGCGGCAGTTTTTTTGCATCCCCCATTGGCGCAGGAAAATGTGCGATTGAGGAAGAATTAGGGGGGATTGGGTGGTGTGTGGACAATATTATTTTGTCAGATGACTGGCACTGGGCAGATGCGGGGTGAAGTATGTAGCGATCAGCAGACACAAAAAAATCTGCATCCACCTATTTTTCGGACGGCGACACCGCTTCTTTTGCGCGGCAGTGTTTTTCCCGCTTTTCGCTCGTCTGCTCACTATTTTTATGATTTTTCCACATCCGCCATCCGAATCCGTATAGAAAAAAAGCCTTGAAATTTCTCACTCTCAAGGCTTTGAAACTAAAGACCTATTTTGATACGAAATGCACACCTTGTCACCTTTCCGTTAAAATGTTTGGAAATCGTTAAATGGTGCACACCGTATTTGCAGAAGATGCTGCATACTTCTAATCCAGACATTCCGAATCACCGGCTTCTTCGTTTCCAAGATATACTTTGTATGGTTTCCCTTGATAATAATTCATAATCTGTCGTCTTAATTTCGAAGGATACAAGGGCTGCAAATTAAGCGTAGAAATATCCAGCCATCCTATGCCAACTTGATTCGTATCTCCATGAAGAACAGCATCCGGCATGTTATCAATATATTCACAAGAAAAAACCAAATCGACACGATGAAAGTTTTCGCCATGAACACCTTCCACTACAAAAAGCAATTCTTTGCACTCTATAGCAATACCTAATTCCTCTGATACTTCACGGCAAACAGCTTCATTTAGCGTTTCTTCTGCTTCTTGACCACCGCCAGGCATAATATACCATTCTTCACCAGCATCTCTGATTTTGATAGCGGCCATTTTTCCGTCTTTGATGATAAGTGCTTTTGCAGAGTTTCGAATCCTCCCCATAATATTTTCCTCCGTAATGCTAAAAGAAAAACTGGACACCCGTTCGTATACACAAATGTATCAAAACTGGTGTCCAGTTATGGTGCGGGAAACAGGACTTGAACCTGCATGAAGTTAGCCCTCACTAGAACCTGAATCTAGCGCGTCTGCCAATTCCGCCATTCCCGCAGAATGTGGATGGGGGTGGATTCGAACCACCGAAGTCGGTGACGGCAGATTTACAGTCTGCTCCCTTTGGCCACTCGGGAACCCATCCATATGAAATTTCTCTGTAACCCAGAGAATGGAGCTGGCGATGGGACTTGAACCCGCAACCTGCTGATTACAAATCAGCTGCTCTGCCAATTGAGCTACACCAGCATTGCTTACTTGGTAGCACCTGCGAAGTTCAAACCAGAAAGTAGACGACCCGGAAGGGGCTCGAACCCTCGACCTCCAACGTGACAGGCTGGCGCTCTAACCAACTGAGCTACCGGGCCACCTGAGAAAGTAGGCCTTCAGGGACTCGAACCCGGGACCGACCGGATATAAGCCGGTTGCTCTAACCAACTGAGCTAAAGGCCCATACGGAAGGGAAAAGAAGAAGGATGACCCCGTCGGGATTCGAACCCGAGTAGCCGCCGTGAAAGGGCGGTGTCTTAGGCCACTTGACCACGGGGCCATATTTCCCATCCGAAGGAGAGTAGTAGCTGTCGGGGTGAAGGGATTTGAACCCCCGACCCCATGCTCCCAAAGCACGTGCGCTACCAGACTGCGCTACACCCCGTCGTTCCCGTGTCTCTTGCATGTCCTGCAGGCGACTTCTTAAGTATACACCCATTTCAGCAGTTTGTCAACCCCCAAAATGAATTTTTTTGCGGATTTTTTGATTCTTTTTGGGCGTTTTTCGGAAAATCCCCGCAAATGCCCGTTTTTTCGGCATTTTTTCGCTTCCCCCTGCCGGTCATCAGGGGCGTTTTCGGCTCATATCCTCCTGCAAAGCCTTCTGCGCGACCATGCAGAAGCGCAAAAAGGAGGTTCTTCACGGAATCTTGGGGGAAGAGCAGCTTGGGGGGCGCGTCTGCGGACGCGCAAAGTTAGGGGCAGGGACGCTTCGCTGCCTGCGCCTTTGTTGGCGGCTTCCTTGGGATTGGTTGGACGCGGAACAGTTGGGGCGTTGCCCCAAACCCCACAAGGGACGCTGTCCCTTGACCCTGCAAGGGGCAATTGCCCCTTGACCCCTTTTCGCGATTGAGTTGGTCGCGCTTTCATGCTCCTTTCGCGTGCAGCTTTTTTGGGGTTTCGCCTAAGCCCTTGTTTGCTCCCCCCCAACTTCCCGTGAAGAACCAAAAAGGAGGTTTCGCACATGGACGAAGCCATCGCCCAGCGCTGCATTGCCGAGGCGCACTATATGCTCCGCCACCGGACGACCATCCGGCAGACTGCCGCCGCGTTCCAGCTCTCCAAATCCGGCATCCACAAAGACATGCTCCAGCACCTTCCGCAGGCGGATGCAGCCCTCGCCCGCGAGGTATCGGCGCTGCTGGCGTACAACAAGTCCGTCCGCCATTTGCGCGGCGGCGAAGCGACACGGCGGCGTTATGCACAGGAAAAAAGCCGAAAATCTGCGGAGTGCTTGCAATTTCCTGAAAATACGCTATACTAATGGAAGAGACTTTCCGGAGGAGGCTGCCTTCCATGACAACGATTACGCCCGACGAGATGAAATCCTTGGAAACGCTTTTCATGTCCGAAACCGGCACGCCCAGTATTCTGCTGATGGAACACGCTGCGCAGGGCGTGGCCGCAGCAATTTCCCGCCACGCACCGAAATCCGCCCGCGTGCTGTTCCTCTGCGGTCCCGTCAATAACGGCGGCGACGGCTATGCGGCGGCACGGCTCTGGTGCTCAGGCGGCGGTCAGGCAGACGTGTGGGAAGTGACCAGCGCCGTCCGCGGCGACGCACTGACGAACCGCACCTTGGCGCTGCTGCACGGCGTCCGCATCCTGCCCAGCGCCGACGCGGTGGATGTCGCCGAGTACGCCGCCGTGGTGGACGCGCTCTACGGCACGGGGCTGAATCACGCCATTGAGGGCGACGCGGCGATTCTCATCCACCGCCTGAGCGACCATCCGCAGATTCCGGTCATCGCGGTGGATATTCCCAGCGGGCTGGACGGCACGACCGGGCGCGCACTCGGTGCTGATGTCGTCCGCGCAGCGGAGACGGTCACGTTCCACCGCATCAAGCAGGGCTTGCTTCTGCGGCAGGGCGTCGAATGCACGGGCAAAATCACCGTGCAGCCGATTCTCATCCGCCCCGGCGACGACATCGACCTCGGCTTCGACGGTTTGGAGACGCTCTCTCCTGCCGCGCTTGCGCCGCTTTTCGCCCGCACACCCGCGCTTCACAAGGGCGATTGCGGCCGCGCGGTGATTTTCTGCGGTTCGCGCGGGATGGTCGGCGCGGCGGCATTCTGCGCCAATGCCTGCATCCGCGCGGGTGCGGGGCTGACGACGCTTTTGTGCCGTGAGAGTCTGCTGCCGATGCTGCAAGTGCTTGCGCCGGGCGCGACGTGCGTTCCCCTGCCCGAAACAAACGGGCTGCTGACGCCCCAAGCCGCGCGCATCACCCGCGAGACGCTGGACAAGGCGGACGCGGCTTGCATCGGCTGCGGCTGCGGGCTAACCCCGGACGTGACGATGCTGCTGCGCGTGTTCGCCGAGGCGGACTGCCCCATCGTCTGGGACGCGGACGCGCTGACCCTGCTGGCGACGCACGACGGCATCCTCCCGCTGAAGGAGGAGGACATCATCACGCCGCACCCCGGCGAAGCGGCGCGCCTGCTGGAACAGCACGTCGAGTTCATCCTTGATGAGCCGCTGGATGCCCTATCGCGGCTGCATGACCTGTGCGGCTGCTGCGTGCTGCTCAAGGGCGCACGGACGCTTGTGTCCGACGGCGACGCAACGTACATCAGCCTCTACGGCACGCCCGCGCTGGCGAAAGGTGGCAGCGGCGACGTGCTGTCCGGCATCCTGACGGCGCTGCTGTGCCAGCGGAATCGGCTGTCTACGTCGCTCTCCACAAGTGCGCTGGCAGCGTACGGCGTGCTGATTCACGCCCTGGCGGGACTTCGCGCGGAGAAGCGCTTCGGCGCGAACTGTTCCACCCCGCAGGCGCTGATTGACGCGATTCGGCTGGATGACAAAGAGCTGTAACCCAAAACGCACCTCTGCCCGGTTGGGGGAGGTGCGTTTTTGTTACTGGTCAATCTCGTTCAGGAATGCTTCCATTTCCTTGCACGCCGTTTCGCGGTCGTCCAGGTAGAACCCATGCCCCGCACCGGGAATTGTAATCATCCGCGCGTCGGGGTAGATGGTCAGCGCCTTTTCGGACACGCTGATGGGTACAATCTGGTCGTCCGTGCCGTGAATCAGCAGCACGGGCTTGTCGAACGACGCGATTTCCGTCCACGGGTCAAGTTCCAGCACAACCTCGTAGTAGCGCCCGCTGACGGTCATCTGCATGAAGTCGAGCGTCTCCGGAATCTCGCTGGCGTCGGCATACTGGCTGCGCGCGTTGTCCGCCATCATCAGCCCCGGATAGAGCAGCATCGCGCCCCGGACGAGTTCGGGATTCCGCGCCGTATACAGCGCCGTCACCAGCCCGCCTTGGCTTTCGCCCGCAATCACAAGGCGGCTGGCATCCACCTCATCCAGCTCAGCAAGGAACGAAACGACAGCATTGAGGTCGTCGAGTTCGGTCAGCAGGGTCATGTCCGTCGTTGCACCGGAGCTTTGGCTCTGCGTGCCGCCGCCGCAGAAGTCGAACGTATAGCAGACGTACCCGCGCTGGGCAAGATATTCCGCGTAGCCGTCCATGTTGCGGTGTTTTCCGCAAGCGCCGCGCCGCACAGCAGGAGCAGCATCAGCAGAATACCAGTGAATTTCTTCATATAGTTCACCTCTTAGCTGAGCTCAAACGTAAAGAAGTTCATGGCTCCCTCGCCGCGGAAGCGGAAGTACAGTGCCTTCACACCATCCGCCATACGGAACGGCGCGGTGACGTTCGTCATGGTCTTTCCGGCTTCGACCGGGATGCTTGCCGCCAGCGTCGAGAATTCCGGCGTATCGCTGACCTCGATATTGCCGCGGCATCCCCCGCTGACGGCGCACCGAATGGCTTTCGCGCCGTGCATCTGGAAGTACTTGAATCCGCCTACGCTGCCGTCGCGCATGTTGGCGATATACTGCACCGCCGCCGGATCGCCGTCGCGCCCGCTCTGGGTAAAATACGGGTGTTCCTTCTTATTGAAGCGCTTGTCATAGCGGACAACGCCGTGCTTGCTCCACAGGTTGCAGGCGATACGCGCCTCGTATTCGCCGATACCGTCCAGCGGGCCGCCGTTCAAACCGCAGCTGGTCACTTCCGCCTGCTGGAAGCCGCCGTCGGACGTGCGCTTCAGCGGTTCGGCGCAGGCTTGGCGCGAGTAGGAGTGCTGGTTCGTCTGGCGATGGTAGAAGATGTACCACTGCCCGTTCAGTTCCGCCATGCCGCCATGGGTGTTGCCGAGGTAGTTCGTGCCGCGCGCCTCGTCGGATGTTCCGTCCTCCATGTACAGGTCGCCCAAGTCAACGAGCGTTCCGCCGTAGCGGTAGCCGGACAGCGGATGTTCGCTGACCGCATAGCACAATTCGTGGTTGTTCTCCGACGAGTACACAAAAACGTACTTGCCGTCAATTTTGCGGATGCTGCTTGCCTCAAAGAAGGCATGTCCCGCGAATTCCTTCGGCGGGTTGTTGTCCTTCTGCGGGAAAATCAACTGGATTTTGTCCTTGATGGTCAGCATGTCCTGTTCCAGCTCCATGCCAACGCCGCCGGAATTGCGGAGGTTATGGAAGCGGCTCATGATGAACGGCACCTTCGTCGCAAAGCCAGAATAGAGGTACACACGCCCGTCGTCATCCACCAGCGCGCCGGGGTCGAACGGAAACTCATCCCCGGAGCGGCTGCCCCACTCGCGCCCGTCGGCATAACGGACATGACCGTAGTATTCATACGGGCCCTGCGGCTTATCGCTGACCGCCACACCCATGCGTCCAAGGAAATCATAGGCATAATAGAGGTAATAGCGCTCGTCCACGCCCTGCACCACGTCCGGTGCGAACAGCAGGCGGATGCCCAGCTTGTTCAGCGGGTCTTGTTTTTTCTTGTAGATAACACCCTCGTAGCGCCACGCGGACAAATCGTCCACCGGCGCAGAGTAGCACACATAGTCGTTGACGCAGAAGATAGCGGCGTTAAAGCGGTCGTGCGAGCCGTACACATACACCCGATTGCCGAAGACATGCGGCTCACCGTCCGGGATGTACTCCCCTGCGGGCAAATACGGGTTGAATACCTGTTTCATCTGTTTTTCTCCCTCCCCAGCTTGATGATGCCATTTTAGCACGCTTTCCGCCCATTTTGCGCATTCACTTCAAAACCTGTCATTTCGGCTTCCTATTCTGTTTTGATTGGCAAAATACGTTCCGTTTTTGACAGTCTTCCCCTTCCCTTGCAACAAGAAATCCCTTCGGCAAGAGGAGAAGCCGAAGGGATTGATGGGAAGGGCAGTCATCATTCCAAGAGGAGGACGGAACAATGACCGGAAACGGAATCGAATCAGATTTCGTTCTGCCGGATTCACTTTTCATATCAGATTATAGCACACTGCCATCTTTCTATCAGCATTTTGGCGCAAACTGTCGTTTTTTTTGCACAATTAGCATGTTGCCGGATTCATCTACGCCTTTTGCTTCCAGAACCAGAGGCGCTGCCTCTGGACTCCCGTTCGCGCGATTGCGTTGGTGACACTTTCATGCTGTTTTCGCGTGCTGATTGGGGAGAGACGCAAGGGGCGCTGCCCCTGGACCCCGCCAAAGGGTCTTCGACCCCCTGGACCCCCGTTCGCGCGATTCAGTTGGTGACGCTCTCATGCTATGTCCGCGTGCTGATCCGGTGAGCAAAAGAGCCGCCCCTGCTTGCAGGGACAGCCCTTCTAATCGTCAGCATTCATTCCAGCAGGAACATCTGCTGTAATTGCGAATGCCCGCTGATTTCAGCGTGCCTTCATTTCCGGCCAGATGGCATCGTGGCGGCGCTTATATTCCGCCTGCATCCCCGGCTTGATTTTTCCCATCCACGCAAATCGTTCCATGCAAAAAATTTCTCCATCACCCGAACAGAGTACACCCCATCTCCCGGAATTCCTTCGCCTTTTGCAGCAGCGTTTCTTCGCTGACGCCGAACTTCTTCCCCAAGCAGTTGAGGCACAGAAAGCGCGTCGCCCCGCGGTTAATCAGCTTCTTCGTCAGCGCAATTTCCACGCTTTGCAGCGCCCGATGGCACTGCATACATTCAGGCATTGTCCTTCACCAGATGGCAGAGGAACAGGCGGCAGTCATGGGCCTTGATGTGCGGATTGAACGAATCCTTCTGCGGCCCCAGATGCTCGCCGGAGAAAACGTCCGTCATGTCCAGCGCAACGCCGCCGGTCACGGGCAGCCCCATGTCCGCCATCTCGCAGTGTACCTCGGCATCCGCGTCGGAGAGGTTGGCATAGAACAGGGCAAACTCGCTGTCCGTCAGGTGGCGCAGCAGCACGAACGCGGTATCCGCCGGATGCGTCCACGGCGCTTGCGCGTCGTCCGGGTTCGGAACGCAGACGCTGTCGCGGCGAACGATATACGGCGGACGGCATTCCGCGTCCTGATTGATGCGCAGCAGCGCGGGATTGAGCATCAGCGCACGGTATTCCGGCGCAAGGGTGCGCAGATCCGCGCCCATCATCAGCGGCACGCCGCACAGGCACCAAAGCACAAACTGCAAGCGGTATTCCTCATAGCTGCACACCTTGCCCAGCCCGACATTTCCCTTGCCCTCCATGCCGACGGTGAGCATGTCCATGTCGTTGAAGCAGTGGTTGCCGCTCATGCAGAGCTTATTCAGCTGGCTCTTGACGATGTCGGTGAAGGAGACGAAGTTATCCATAATGTCGCCGGTGGAGCGGTACATGTGCGCACCGATTGCGCGCATCCACTCGCCGGGTTCTTCCATGCCCCAGTTGCAGGCGGAGAAGAGGATTTCGCGCCCGGTCGCTTTCAGCGCCATCGACATGGTGAGGTAGCGCGCCTTGCAGTTGCCGGACTGCGGGAAATTACAGAAGTCGTACTTGAGGAAATCCACGCCCCAGTCCGCAAACGTCTGCGCATCGACAAATTCATGGTCATAGCTGCCGGGATAGCCCGCGCACGTCCGCACGCCCGCGCAGGAGTACATGCCGAACTTCAGTCCCTTGCTGTGAACGTAGTCGGCAACCGCCTTCATGCCGTGCGGGAATTTCTCCGGGTCAGGCACGATGCGGCCGTCTTTGCCGCGCTCGCGCAGGCTCCAGCAGTCGTCGATGACCAGATATTCATACCCCGCCTCGCGGTAGCCCTGCGAAGCCATCAGGTCAGCCATTTCAAAAATCAGCTTTTCGTTGATTTGCCAGCCGAACGTGTTCCAAGAGTTCCAGCCCATCGGGGGCACCTGTGCAAGCGGCATAAATTTCCTCCGTTTTTGTCCTGCCAAGCAGGAGATTTGGTTTCTGCACAAACATTTCGCCATAAGTGCGGAAATCCCTGCATGATTCTCCCGAAAATATTTACTGAAAATTTTCGCCGCGCCCATTTTGAAAGAGGAATTTCCAATCCCATGTCGAATGAAATGGATTGAATGGGCGATTTTCGGACATTCCTCCGAAGCATCTGGCCGCCCAGAATTTTTCTTCCTATATATTAAGGAGGACGCGATCAACATGAAACAGTCCAAGCTGATTCTGGACAAGGACTACATCATCTCCCCCATCGACCGCCGCCTGTACGGTTCGTTCATTGAGCACCTGGGCCGCGCCGTCTATACTGGCATTTACGAGCCTGCCCATCCGCTGGCGGATGAACAGGGTTTCCGCCGCGACGTGCTGGATTTGGTGCGCAAGCTGAATGTGCCTGTCGTGCGCTATCCGGGCGGAAACTTCGTCTCCGGCTTCCGCTGGGAGGATTCCATCGGCCCGAAGGAGCAGCGTCCGCGCCGCCTCGACCTTGCATGGAAGACGACCGAGCCGAACACGTTTGGTCTGCATGAGTTCGTCGACTGGGCGAAGAAGGCGAACACGGAGGTCATGTACGCCGTCAACCTCGGCACGCGTGATATTCTCGACGCGCAGTACGTCGTCGAATACTGCAACCATCCCTCCGGCACGGCGTGGAGCGACCTGCGCGTCAAGAACGGCGCGAAAGACCCGTTTAACATCAAGCTGTGGTGCTTGGGCAACGAAATGGACGGCCCGTGGCAGACCGGCGCGAAAACCGCCTACGAGTACGGCCGCAAGGCAAACGAAGCCGCGAAGGTCATGAAGTGGGTTGACCCCACCATCGAGACGGTTGCGTGCGGTTCGTCCGGCACAGGCATGCCCACCTTCGGCACTTGGGAGCATGAAGTGCTGATGCAGGCGTACGACAACGTGGACTACGTCTCCCTGCACCGCTACTACGGCAATCCGCACAACGACACGCAGGACTTCCTCGCCTCGACGATGGATTTGGACGAGTTCATCAAGACCGTCGCCGCCATCTGCGACGGCGTGAAGGGCACGAAGCACTCCAAGAAGACCGTCAACCTGTCGCTGGACGAGTGGAACGTGTGGTATCACTCCAAGAATCAGGATCATGATTTGTACAAGAACAAGCCGTGGGGCACAGCGCTGCACCTGCTGGAGGACGTGTACAACTTCGAGGATGCGCTGCTGGTGGGTCTGATGCTCATCACGATGCTGCGCAACGCCGACCGCGTGAAGATTGGCTGCCTGGCGCAGCTGGTGAACGTGATTGCGCCGATTATGACGCGCGAAAACGGCGGCGCGTGGGCGCAGACGATTTTCTACCCGATGATGGATGCGTCGATGTACGGCCGCGGCACGTCGCTGCTGCCGAAGATTGTGGCGGGCAAGCACGACACCAAGCATTACAATGATGTACCGGACATGGATGCCGCCGCCGTGATGGACGACGCGGGCAACGTGACGATTTTCGCCGTTAACCGCGACCTGACCGAGCCGATGGTGCTTGACCTCGACCTGCGTTCCTTCGGCGATTTGCGCCCCGCGATGCACTCCGTCCTGCACCACGACGACATGAAGGCAGAGAACACAGAATCCGCCCCGGACGTGGTGAAGCCGGTCATCCTCCCCTGCCCGAAGCCCGGTGAACCCCTCGTTCTGCCTGCTGCCAGCTGGAACGTGATTCGGTTCGTGAAGGGGTGACGCCAGAGGCTCTGCCTCTGGACTCCGCAAGGGGCTTTGCCCCTTGACCCCACAAGTGAGTTTCTCCCTTGACCCTTTCGCGCGATTGGGTTGGTGACACTTTCAGACTGTGCCCGCGTGTTTATTGGGGGAACGAAATATATGTAGAGCTGTAAGTCTCGATAGGCTTACAGCTCTACGTCTACCAGAATCACATCATCGCCAATTTTGCAGATGTTCTCCCACGGAATCACCACCCCTGCCCGCTCACCGCGCAGCAGATGCACAAAGCTGAACTCCCCCGGCACGACAATCGCCGTCACGCGCCCATCCAAGGCGCAGAACTCGATGTCCATCGGCTTGCCTAAGCACTGCCCGTCGCGCGTGTTGATGACGTCCTTCTGGCGAAGCTCGCTAAGGCTCATGGGCGAATTTCTCCCCTTTCTTGATTTCACTTTCATGCTTTCGGATTGTTGTTGCAGAGGGTTTCGCCTCTGCGGAGGCGACAAGGGGGCTTTCCGATCGCCCCCTTGACCCCTTCGGCGCCGACACTCCCAAAGTTGGCTGGCATTCAAGCATTTGATTGCTTTTCCGCAACTATCCCTAATCATCCTATGCACCATCAGCAGGATTTGATGCGCCTTTTTGCGGAATTTTTATCGAATTTATAAAATCCCCTACACAATCCGCAGAAAATATGTTATAATCAAGAAGCGCAAGGACAGGCGTGTGCTATTTACATGCCTATTTGCAGGACTATCATTAGATAGGAGGAACCTATTCGATGCAGTACACCAAGGAAGTTGAAGAAATGGTCTGTGTCGCCAAGGGCCCGAACCACGGCCCGGCGCCCATCCCGGAAGAGGGCAAATGGATTCAGGCCAAGGAGATCAAGGACATCTCCGGTCTGACCCACGGCATTGGCTGGTGCGCGCCGCAGCAGGGCGGCTGCAAGCTGACGCTGAACGTCAAGGGCGGCGTCATCGAAGAAGCGCTGGTGGAAACCATCGGCTGCTCCGGCATGACCCACTCCGCTGCTATGGCGGCTGAAATTCTTCCCGGCAAGACCATCCTCGAAGCGCTGAACACGGACCTCGTGTGCGACGCAATCAACACCGCCATGCGCGAGCTGTTCCTGCAGATCGTTTATGGCCGCACCCAGTCCGCTTTCTCTGATGACGGCCTGCGCGTCGGCGCTGGTCTGGAGGACTTGGGCAAGGGTCTGCGCTCTCAGGTCGGCACCATGTACGGCACCAAGCTCAAGGGTGTGCGCTATCTGGAAATGGCTGAGGGCTATGTGCTGAAGCTGGCGCTGGACAAGGACAATCAGGTCTGCGGCTACCAGTTCCTGTCGCTCGGCAAGATGATGGACGCCATCAAGAAGGGCATGAGCCCGAACGAAGCCTACGAGAAGAACGTGGGCACCTATGGCCGCTTCAAGGCGGAAGACGGCGCCGTCGCTTGGATCGACCCGCGCAAGCAGTAATATAGGAGGTATGCTGAAATGGCTCTGTTTGAAAACTACGAAGGACGCATGCCTCAGCTCCAGCCTGTTCTGGAAAAGTACGGCTTCAAGGATTTTGATGAGCTGAAGGCTTACAACAACAGCAAGGGCGTTGACGCTTATAAGATTGTCGAAGGCATTCAGCCCATCTGCTTCGAGAACGCGAAGTGGGCTTACGAGCTGGGCGCTGCCATCGCGCTGAAGAAGGGCGTTAAGACCGCTGCGGAAGCGGCCACCTGCATCGGCGAAGGTCTGCAGGCGTTCTGCATCCCCGGTTCCGTCGCTGACCAGCGTCAGGTTGGTCTGGGTCACGGCAATCTGGGCGCGATGCTGCTGGACGAGAAGACCGAGTGCTTCGCGTTCCTCGCTGGCCACGAATCCTTTGCTGCCGCGGAAGGCGCTATCGGCATTGCCCGCAATGCCAACAAGGTTCGCAAGAACCCCCTGCGCGTCATCCTGAACGGTCTGGGCAAGGACGCTGCCATGATCATCAGCCGCATCAACGGCTTCACCTATGTGCAGACCAAGTATGACTACCTGTCTGCTGACGTGAAGGAAGACCATGCGCTGACGGTCGTCAAGGAAGTCGCCTATTCCAACGGCGAACGCTCCAAGGTCAAGTGCTACGGCGCTGATGACGTCCGCGAAGGCGTCGCCATCATGTGGCACGAGGGCGTTGGCGTGTCCATCACGGGCAACTCCACCAACCCCACCCGCTTCCAGCACCCCGTTGCCGGCACCTACAAGAAGGAAATGATCGAAGCCGGCAAGAAGTACTTCTCCGTTGCGTCCGGCGGCGGCACGGGTCGTACCCTGCACCCCGACAACATGGCGGCTGGCCCTGCCTCCTACGGCATGACCGATACCATGGGTCGTATGCACTCTGACGCGCAGTTTGCTGGCTCCTCCTCCGTGCCCGCGCACGTTGAGATGATGGGTCTGATCGGCATGGGCAACAACCCGATGGTCGGCGCGACCGTCGCGGTGGCTGTCGCTGTCGAAGAAGCGCAGAAGAACGCGTAATTCTGGCATCTTGCAAGAACCTTCCGTTTCGACGGAGGGTTCTTTTCTTTGTGGAAAAATGCGTTTTCCGCAAACATGTAGATGAACGAACGGTTTTCGCCATTTTTCCCTGCACTTTTGCCGTTTTTCCGCACATTCCGCCCTCCCCTGCCCTTGCGCCCCGTCCGGCAATCTGATAGAATAAAGTATTCTCTGCTCCCGAAAGGATTGATTCACCCATGTTCTTTGATACGATTGCCGCCATCAACAAGGTCGTCAACGATTTCGTCTGGGGTGTGCCGGCGATGGTCTGCATTATCGGCGTTGGGCTGCTGCTCAGCGTCCGCACGGGCTTTTTGCAAATCCGCAAATTTCCCTTCGCGCTCAAAACCACCATCGGACGCATGTTCCACAAGAAGGAAGCCGCGGACGGCGCGATGACCCCGTTCCAAGCCGTCTGCACCGCGCTGGCGGGCACGGTCGGCACGGGCAATATCGCGGGCGTCGCGGGTGCGATTGCCATCGGCGGGCCGGGCGCGGTGTTCTGGATGTGGTGCTCAGCGCTGCTGGGCATGTGCACGAAATACGCCGAAGTCACCCTCGCCGTCCACTACCGCGAACGCAGCGCCACCGGCGAGTGGATCGGCGGGCCGATGTACTACATCAAAAACGGTCTGGGCAAGCGCTGGCAGTGGCTCGCCATCCTCTACGCACTGTTCGGCACGCTAACCGTCTTCGGCACAGGCAACGCGACACAGGTCAACACCATCACGACGGCGATTAACACGGCGTTTATGCAGTTTCACCTCGTCAGCGACGCTTTCGTGCCGACGCTCAACCTCATCATCGGCATTTTCTGCGCGATGCTGGTGGCCATGGTGCTGCTCGGCGGCATCAAGCGCATCGGCAGCGTGAGCGAAAAGCTGGTGCCGTTCATGGCGCTGTTCTACGTCGTGCTGGGCATCGGCGTGGTGCTGCTGAATCTTGAACGGCTGCCGGGCGTGCTTCAGTCCATCTTCGAGGGCGCGTTCAACCCGGCGGCGTTCACGGGCGGCATCATCGGCAGCCTGTTCGTGAGTATGCAGAAGGGCGTTTCGCGCGGCATCTTCTCCAACGAGGCGGGTCTGGGCACGGGTTCGATTGCCCACGCCTGCGCCGACACGCAGAAGCCCGTCACGCAGGGCATGTTCGGCATCTTCGAGGTGTTTGCGGACACGATTATCATCTGCACGCTGACGGCGCTTGTCATCCTGTGCAGCGGCACGCCGGTGACCTACGGCGTGGCAGCGGGCGCGGAGCTGACGATTTCCGGCTTCACGACGACATACGGCAGCTGGTCGTCGATTTTCACGGCGGTAGCGCTGTGCTGCTTCGCGTTCTCGACGATTATCGGCTGGGGGCTGTACGGCTCACGCTTTGTGCAGTTTCTGTTTCGGAGCAACAAGGTCGTCCGCCCTTTCCTTGTGATTTACTCGTTCGTGTCTATTCTCGGCGCAACGCTCGATTTGGGGCTGCTCTGGGACATTGCGGACACGTTCAACGGGCTGATGAGCATCCCGAACCTGATTGCGCTGCTGCTGCTGTCGGGGATGGTCGTGAAGCTCACGAAGGAGCATTTTCCGGGGAAAGGTGCAGTTCGGAAAACAGGCGAATAATGCAAAACGGTGCTTCCCGTGTGTGATGGGAAGCACCGTTATTTTCTCTGCGTTCGCATAAAGGAAGGGAGGAGAAACTCCTTCCGGAATCTCCCCTCCCACAGTGCATCGTATTACTCGACCGTCAGGTTCGCCGTCATGCCGCCCACGGTGATCACATGCTCGCCGGCATCGAGGGTCAGCGGGATGGTCACAACGCGGAAGCTGCCAGCAGACACAGCGATCATCTTCGTCGCTGCCAGTTCGCCGTCCACCAGCACTTCGACATTGATATAGCCGTCAGCGCCGTTGTTTTCAGCGATGAAGTTGATTTCAAAGGTTTCGCCCGCCTTGGCCAGGTTGAGAACCTTTGTCGCCATTCTGGTGCCGGAAGACGTCTCTTCGCTGACTTCACGGACACCCTGCGGCGCAATCAGCGTGTTGCAGGTAATGTCAGCAGGCTGGTCGTAGCGCATACCGAAGTGCGCAGGATACATCACGTCGCCGAGATTCGTGGGCAGGTCAGCAGTCGGGTTATTGCGAGCCACGGCTGCCATGTACAGGCGAGTCTTGGTATCCACGCCAGTGTCAAACTGCAGCTCGCCCCAATCCAGTTCAGCATCTTCGCTCGTCCATGCCATCTCGAACACGGTCTTGCCGCTGGGGGCCTTCACACCGTAGAGCATATCCGCCAGCACGGACGGCAGCGTCTTGTGATAGAAGTTGCCCATAGAAGAACCGTGGTCAGGTGTGCAGTCATAGGTCAGGAACAGCACCGCCGCACTGCTGTTCACCGCATAGGCATCAGGCTCGTTGGAAACGCCGCCGTCGTAGCAGAGGACAACGGGCTTTTCAGCATCCGCAGCATCCTCAAACAGCAGTTCCGTCGCGTCGTCCATCGCGGTCACATGGGCAATAATCACGTCTGCGTCTTCCATGTTGTCCACCACCGTCGCATACGCGGCAATGGCTTCCTTATCCATGGCAACCGTGTCCTTGCTTGTCCCCGCAACATACACCTTCTGCTCCGCCTTCAGCGGCAGAATGTTATCATTCTTCAGCAGAACGGTGGATTCAGTCTGGAGCTGGATTTCCATGGCGTTCATTTCGGCAGTGCGCGCACGATAAACGTCTTCAATCGTCGTCATGTCGAACGCCTGCGCCTTGTATTCGTCAGAAGCGCACAGTTCCAGCGCGTCTTCAAGGTTGCCGTAGGGATCTTCAAACAGACCCAGTTCAAACTTGTTGCGCAGCACACGCTTGGCGTGCTTATCAATCGTTTCCTGCGTCAGGTTGCCCAGTTCCAGCTGTTCCTTCACAGCGTTGGGCCACATGGGCTGCATCATGCCGGGATAACGGGCGATAACCGCGTCGTAGTCCACAGGCACATCGTCTTCCACCATGAAGAAGCAGCCAACCTGATCAACGTCCGCGTTGAAGATGGTCGCATACAGTTCGCCGACAGAAGCAGTGCTCAGGTCAAGTCCTTCAGGCGTCGTGCCGGAAGCAGAAGGAACCTGCATCCACATCGGCCAGTCGGTCACGACACAGCCATCATAGCCCAGCTGCTGGCGCAGCACCGCCATGGACTCGGAGTCGTAGCAGACATTGCAGTCATTGAGGAACTTGCCGTTGTTCAGCATGATCCAGCCGGAGCCGTTGTCGATGACAGCGCTCTTCCAGCCAACCAGCCACGAATCCACCAGATTCGCGGGAGACTTCGCATTGAAGTAGTTGGAGCGGCCGCCGCGCGCCACAAAGTGCTTCGTGCAGGCATTCACGCCGTTTTCTTCATACGCCTTGGTTTCGATGCCGACCATCTTGGCGATGTAGTTCACATCGTCGCCGTACCACGAGCCGATTTCCACGCCATAGGAATGGAACGGCACATGGAAGCCGATGGCGCGCTCTTCCTTCGCGTACTGTGCAACAAGGTTGTACAGCAGTTCCGGGTCATGCGCAATGCCAACCGCGTAGTTCGGCATGTTGACCATGCCAGCCCATGTGTTGTAGCTGCGGTCGCAGGACAGCACAACGGGAATGCCCAGACGCGCCGTTTCCGCGATTTCCTGGAACGCATTGTTTTCGTAAATCAGCGTTTCCGGCGTACCGTTGACGTTGTGCAGGTACGTCGTCACGTTATCGCTGATGATGGAGTGATACATCGGAACGTAGCAGCTGCCATCCGCGGCGGTATATGTAGGTTCGTTAGAATAGAGCCATTCCTCCGTGTAGGGATACATACTGGTGAACGTACCGCCGGTAGAGGCGTGCCACAGCAGACCGATTTCCTCATCCAGCGTCATCTGGCTGAGCAGATCGTCCACGCGCGCGTCCACAGGCTGACGCCAGTCTTCGTACACGTCCAGCGTGCCGTTGCCGTTCAAATCCTTGAACTTCAGTCCATCGACCTCGATGATGTTCTTCACATGCGCTTCCAGTTCAACCTGCCCTGTCGCCTCATCCGCCGGAACGATGACTTCGTTCACGGCATAGGGTTTGGTGAAGGTATGCGGATCAACGAATTCCCCGCCTCCACCGTTGTTAAAGTACTGCTGTTCCGCAACCGCGATCCCGCTGAGCAGCATTGCCAGCGTCATCACGAAAGACAGTGCCCTTGAGAACTTTTTCATACCGTTTTCTCCTTCCCATAGTTCCCGCAATGCGCATTGCATTGCCAACCGACGTAAGGCAATCGCCTTATTGATTTCATTATACCGCCGCAGCCAAAAAGAAGCTATGGAAAATTCAGTCCTCATTTTTGTAAATTTCAGCACAGACTTCTGCTCCAGTTTCGGTCGGAATATACAAAGCGCATCAAAGTGCACAAGAAGCGCCCGGCGCAGGTTTTCCCCCGCGTCGGGCGCTTTCTATTGAATTGTGGATTGGTTTCGCTTATTCCTTCTCCACCGCCATGGCGACGAGCTTCTGGCTCCGCTTCAGGAACGCCGTAATCTCGTCCGCTTCCAGCGGCTGGGCGCTCATGCGCGCCAAATCGTAAATCTGCTGGCAAAGCAGCTGCGTCGTCTCGTTCTCCGGGTCGCGTGCCGCCAGTTCCTGAATCGCCTTGTTGCGGCGGTTCAGCACGAGCGTGAAGCGGTCGGGCATGTCGAACGACTGACCATACAGGCGGCTCATTTCCTTCATGCGGCGAATCTGCTCGTCCTCCGTGACCATCGCAGGCAGCTCCGCGTCGGACAGGCTCTGCAGGTTCACGGGCAGGTCATCCTTGCCCAGCGCCTTGCGGAACATCGCCTGAATCGTCTCCTGATTCAGCTCCTTGCCCTCTTCGGAATCTTCCAGCAGACCGGACACGTCCGCGTCCACACGCGCGAAGGTCAAGCCTTCCTCGCCGCCAGAATATTCCATGAAGGACTGGAAGTTGCCGTCGATGATGTGATCCATCACAACAACATCAATGCCGCGGTTGGTGTACAGCGCGACGCTCGCCGCCTGACGCTTCGGGTCGTTGGTGTAGTAGACCTTCTTGTCCGCCTTGTCGGCGTTCGCGGTCTTGTACTCTTCCAGCGTCAGATAGCGGCCATCGGTGGTCTTGTAGAGAATCGCCTTCTTGACCTGCTCGTAGAACTTCTGGTCACGCATCGCGCCGAACTTGACGAAGGGCGCAATGTCGTCCCAGTATTTCTGATACGTCTCGCGTTCGGTGTTGAACAGCCCGCAGAGCTTGTCAGCGACCTTCTTGGTGATGTGCGCGGACAGCTTCTTGACCGTGCCGTCATTCTGCAGGAAGGAACGGCTGACGTTCAGCGGCAGATCGGGACAGTCGATAACGCCCTTCAAAAGCGTCAGGAATTCCGGAATAACTTCCTTCACGTTGTCCGCCACGAACACCTGACCCGCGAACAGCTTCACCTGACCTTCGTACTTGCCGAAGTCGTTGCGGAGCTTCGGGAAATACAGGATGCCCTTGAGGTTGAAGGGGTAATCGACGTTCAGATGCACCCAGAACAGCGGATCTTCCCAGCCGAACATCTTGTGATAGAAGTCGATGTACTCCTTGTCCTCACACTCGCTCGGCTTTTTCAGCCACAGCGGCTTGGTGTCGTTAATCAGGCTCGGCTTGGGTTCATCGACGACCTTGCGCTTCTTGGGCGTGCCGTCCTCGTTGGTTTCGCCGGGGATTTCTTCCTCGCGCTCCACCGGCTTGGCGTTTGCATCCATCAGGTAAATCGGATACGCCATGTAGCCGCAGTAGCGGGTCAGCACTTCGCGGACGCGGTAGAGTTCGAGGAACTCCTTCTCTTCATCGGAGATGTGGAGGATAATCGACGTGCCGTGCGCGGTGCGGTGACCTTCGCTGATGGCGAAGTCCATGCCGTCCTTGGATTCCCAATGCACCGGCTCCGCGCCCTCCTGACAGGACAGCGTTTCGATTTCGACGTTCTCAGACACCATGAACACGCTGTAGAAGCCCAGCCCGAAGTGACCGATAATGTCGCCCTTCTTCTCGTCGCCCTCGAACTTCTTCATAAACTCGGACGCGCCGGAGAATGCGACCTGATTGATATAGCGCTTCACCTCGTCCTCGGTCATGCCGATGCCGGTGTCGCTGATGGTCAGGGTCTTGTTCTCCTTGTCCACCGTGACCATGACGGACATTTCGCTCTCGTCATCCGGATTCGTCATGCGATACTTCGTGATGGCGTCGCAGCCGTTGCTGACCACCTCGCGCAGGAAAATGTCCTTATCGGAATACAGCCAGCGCTTAATGACCGGCATAATATTTTGGGCGTCAATCGACACAGAGCCCTTTTCCATTTCAATCGCCATACATCATTCCTCCTCGGAAAATAAACGGTAATAATTGTTGCAGTCTTTCTGACCGCTGGATGTATTGTAGCACGATTTCCATCGAAATGCAAGCGAAAATTAGCACTCAACGTAAAAGAGTGCTAACAATTTTCAGATTGTTCACTTTTTTCGCCCGCGAAACCCTCCCCCATGCGCGTGAGACGCCCCCGTTCCCCTTGCAAACCCGCGCGCAATACGGTATAATAGATGAAACAACTTTTATGCCAAAGGAGCTGACGAACCCATGTCCGCGATTCATGAGCATGTCCTGCAAAACGGCATGACGCTTTTGTGCTGGCCGCAGCGCCACCTGCACGGTCTGGAATTCGGGCTGTATTTGAAGGGCGGACCGCTGTACGAAACGGAAGAGACGCAGGGCATCAGCAATCTGCTGGAACACCTGTGCTTCCGCGGGCTGGGCGGACTGAACCGCGAAGGATTGCTGCGCGAGCTGAACCGCTTCGGCACGAACCTCGATGCCGCGACATATGCCGAAGGGCTGGTGTTCCGCCTGAAGTGCCTGCCGCGCTTCTTTGACGCGGCGCTGGAATACTTCCTGCGCTTTTTCGCGAATGTACCGTGGACGCCGGAGCAGATTGCCGCCGAGAAGCAAGTCGTCCTGCGCCAATTGGAGGCGGACGGCGATGGCGATCTGTTCGACCGCGCGGCGTGCGATTTCCGCAAGACCGAGAACGGCGCGTTCCCCCCGCTGGGCACGCCGGAGAGCCTGATGGCGCTGACCGAAGCGGACATTCAGCTTTGGCAGGAGATGATTTTCCAGCCGCAGAACGCCTGTCTGGTCATGACGGGCAATTTCTCCGACGGCATGGAGCTCGCCGCCATTGAAGCGCTGAGCGAGCTGCGCAACACGACCGCCCAGCCGCCATTCACGCAGTCGCTGCCCATCGGCTTCTGTATGCGCGACGAGCAGAGTGATTTGCTGGAAGAGGTTGAAAGCGATTTTGCGAGCGTTCAGCTGGCGTTTGACGTGGACAGCGAACAGGTCTACCCCGTCGCGGCGGAGGTTCTCAGCACCATCACCGCCGGGAACGACGACAGTATGCTCTTTCAGGCTTTGCGCGAGGAGCAGGCGCTCGTTGCGGAAATCGAGTCGCAAATCAGCCGCGTCGGGCAATTCAGCCGCCTTGTCATCCGCTATGACGTGCGGTCGGAATGGCTGAAAGACACGCTGACAAAGGTCTTTGCCTATCTGCACCGGCTGACGATGTACGTCCGCCCCGCGCGATTGAATCAGCTGCGGACGCAGTTCACCACCAACAACGCCATGCTGACTGACGACACCGCCGCGCTGAACGACCGGCTGGGCTGGGCATGGATGAGCGGCGACACGGCACAGGCGGATTTGGATGCTGCCGCCGCGCAGTACAACGAGCTGACCGCCGAGGAACTGCTGGACGCGGCGCAGACCGTTTTCCGCCCGGAAAATCTCTCTATCGCCGTGCAGTACGACCCGGAGGCGGTCGGTGATTTGCGCCCGATGCTGCAAAAGCTGCGCGAAACGCTGTAAGGAGCGACCCATGCCCTCTCAAATTTACGAGATTCTCTCCCTGATGATGCGCTACTGGTTCGCCGCGCTGGGGATACTGATTGTCCTGCGCGCGTTCTGGTGGCTGTGGAAGGATCACCGAAGCCGCGAGAAAAAGCGGCGTTCCCTGCCGGACGCGGGCAGCATCGGGGAATTTGTGGTCGAAAGCGACTGCGCCGCACTCCCGCAGGACACGCTGCTGCCTGTCCCGGCGGACGGAACGCTGGGCAGCGTGCGGAGCTGCGACATTGTTGTCCCTGCGCGCGGCGTATCCCCCCGGCATCTGGATGTGATGTTCCGCAACGGATATGGGCTGTATATCATCCCGTGGCGCGGGTGCAGCTGCATTGTCGATGGGGAGACGGTGGCGAACCGGCGGGATGGAATGGCGCATCCGCTGCAGCATAACAGCATTCTGGAGGTTGGACAAGCGAGATTGCGGCTGCGCGTGTTTGCGGGACTGGATGTGGAGGATGTGCGCGCCTATGCCGAGCGGCGCGAGGATGAGGATGATGAGCAGGAAAATCCCCAATACCCCGATTGATGGAAATCACGCTCAAGCCGGGCAGCAAAAAAAGGGTCAAGGGGCAATGCCCCTTGCGGAGTCCAGAGGCGGCGCCTCTGGTGGGGTTTGGGGCAACGCCCCAACTGTTTTTCGGGTGCTCACTCAAAGAGAACAGCCAACAAAGGCGCAGGCAGCGAAGCGTCCCTGCCAGTAACTAAAAAGCCTTCCAATACAATTCTACTAACATGGGTGTACATCCGAAGGAGTCCAGAGGGCGATCGGAAAGCCCTCTGGAAGCTACTCTTTTTACTATTACAATAGGAAAGTCAACTCTGGCAGTGCAAAAAGCTCACTAACTATTTATTGTTGCAGAGGGATTTCGCGCCTGCGGGTGCGACCAAAGGGCATGAAAACAAACGAAGTTTGCGATCGCCCTTTGGAAACCTTCGGGTGCACACTACCATACTTGTATTGGCGTGTTGCTTATTTTTATGGTTACAAAACGCTTTCCGCACAATACCTTTCTATGATAATCAGATTTTCGCGCCAGAAGGCGCCCATTTCATTTTGCGAGGTGATTTCCTTGGCGCGTGACCGCCAGCGCGGGCGTGAAAAGCTGAAAGACCCCGGCCGCTCTTTGTCGCGGGCGGTCTCGATTTTCTACATCAGCGCATTCTGCCTTCTGTTCCTGCGCGATTTCCAATGGCAGGCGCTCGCACTCGCCGTCGCCGTACCGCTGGCGAGCGCGTTCACGACTGGCTTCCTGCCGCGGCTCTTCCCGGTGGATAAGCTGCTGCTGTCGCTGACCAACTTCCTGTGCGCGCTGGGGCTGCTCGTCCTCTACGATACCAACCCGACGTATGCCTACCACCAGTCCATCTACTATTTCGTCGGGCTGGCGGCGATGGTCGTGTGCATCTACCTCATCCGCGTCGGGCGCAGCTTCCGGCTGCTCGTGTGGCCGATGATGCTGCTCTCGCTCGTACTGCTCGTCCTCCCGTTGTTCATCGGCAAGGAGACGTACGGCGCGAAAAACTGGTTCTATGTCGGCGGCATCTCCGTTCAGCCCAGCGAAATCGTCAAGCTGACGCTCATCATCGTCATCAGCCGGTTCATGGCGGATCGGCGGCTGATTCCTTGGCTTGGCTTCTCTGTGGCATGTCTTGGCGTGCTGATGCTGCAAGCCGACCTCGGCACGGCGCTGCTATACTACGGCGTGGCGCTGATGCTCTATTTCGCTTCGTCCGGGAATCCGGTGCTGATGCTGTGCGGCATCGGCGGCGGCGTCGGCGCGGCGCTGCTGGGCTACCAGAAGTTTGCGCACGTCAAAAAACGCGTCGCGATTTGGCTCGACCCGTGGAGCGACTACGACAACGCGGGCTATCAGCTCATTCAAAGCCTGATGGCAATCGCCAGCGGCGGCGTGTTAGGCGTCGGCTTGGGACTGGGCAGCCCGACGACGATTCCCGTTTACCACACGGACTTCATCTTCTCCGTCATCTGCGAGCAGTTTGGGATGTTGTTCGGCTCGTGCGTGCTGCTGATGTATGTCGCCATCATCTGGCGCGGCACGTCCATCGCAATGGCGGCGCGCACCCGCTTCCACGGGCTGCTGGCCATGGGCTGCACCGCCATGCTTGGCTTGCAGACGTTCATCATCATCGGCGGAGTGATTAAGCTGATTCCGCTGACGGGCGTAACGATGCCGTTCGTGAGCTACGGCGGCACGTCGCTGGTGGCGTGTCTGTGCCTGATTGGGCTGATTCAGGGCGTTTCCAGCGTCAATGAGGATGATTTGGCGCGCGACGCGGACTTGGCGGATTACGGTGGAGGTGCGGCATGAAGCGGCAGCGGTTCAAATTCAAGCTCCTTGCTTTCTTCCTCTTCGCGCTCTTCGCCCTGCTCGGCACATACGGGATGCACTCTATCGCCCTCTACGGCAACCGCTGGTTCACCTACGCGAAGAATCCGCGTGTACGGGCGCAGAAGCAGAACGTCGTGCCGGGAGATATTCTCGACCGCAGCGGCGTGGTGCTGGCGACCTCTTCCGTCAGCGAGGACGGCACCGTCACCCGCGTTTATCAGGCGAATGAAGCTGCCCGCCGCGCCGTTGTGCACCTGCTGGGCGATTCCGACGGGCAGGTTGCCAACGGGGTTGAAAGTTTTCAAACGGCGTACCTCTACGGCTTCCAGACCGGGATTTGGGAGCGGATTCAGGCGCTTGTGACCGGACAGAAGCGTCACGGCGACAACGTGACGCTGACCGTGGACAGTTCCCTCTGCACGGCAATTCTGCAATCCTTCCAGCGGCGCGCGCCCGGCAAAGCCGGCGCGGCGGTCGTGATGAACTACAAGACAGGCGAAGTGCTGGGGATGGTCAGCCTACCGACGTTCGACCCCATGAGCAGCAGCGCCGTGTCCGCCTCCTCCAACGCCTACTGGAACCGCGTCACGCAGAATCCCTACACGCCCGGCAGCACGTTCAAACTTGTGACCGCCGCTGCGCAGCTCCGCGTAAACCCCTCCGCGCAGACGATGCAAGTCAACTGCACCGGCAATTTGACCGTGGACGGGCAGGTCATCCATGACTACGGCTCTGCCAGCCACGGCGCGATTGACCTGAAAACCGCGTTCATGCGCTCCTGCAACAACGCCTTTGCACAGTACGCGCTGTCCATGGGCGACAAGGCGCTGCGCGAAGCGGCGGAATCCTTTGGCTTTAACGACAACTTCCTTTTCCGCGATCTCGTCGTAGAGAACAGCGTCTATCCGACCACGAGCCGCAGCAATTTCAACATCGCCATGAGCGGCTTCGGGCAGTCCGCCATCACCGCCACGCCGATGCACCTGTGCCTGCTCGCCGCCGCCGTCGCGAACAAGGGCGTGATGATGGAACCCGTGCTGATTGACCGCGTCGCCAGCCCGTCCGGCGTGACGCGCTATACCCGATCCAGCCGCGTCTACCGCACCGCCATGACGGAGAGGCAAGCCGCGATTCTGGCGGAGTACATGCGCGCGGTCGTCACCAGCGGCACAGGCACACGCGCCGCCGTCAGCGGGATGATTATCTGCGGCAAAACCGGCAGCGCGGAAACATCACTGAACGGACGTGCCATCACGAACGGTCTGTTCATCGGCTTCGCACAGGACGTCCCCTACGCGCTGTGCGTCGTCGTCGAGGATATCGACGATGGTCAAGGCGGCGGCTCAACCGCTGCGCCGATTGCCCGCGATATCTTCGCGTACCTCAAAAACATGCAGTAAAATAGCGTCGGACAGTTTTCACGGCTGTCCGACGCTTTTGATTTACCCATTGCCCGCCCAGAGCCAGTCCTGCGGGATATAGCCAATCGCTTCTTCGCTGTTCATGATGATGTAGAACTCCCCTGACACGCCGATGAGGTAGTAGCTTTCCATGCTGTTCCAGCGCATCGTGTCCGCCGACAAGTCCGGCGCATCGAACACGCGGTATTCGTAGACAAATTCGTCCGCCCCATACTCCTGATGCTCGTCCTTGACAGTCAACTGCGGGAACGCACACGCCACTTTGTCCATATCCGCGCCAAACGCCAGATAGTCCGTCAGCATCCAGCCAGAGAGGTCACACCCGATGGTGACATGCGCCCAGTCGCCGCGGATTTCCTCCACATAGACAGGCGTTCGGTTGTAGAACTTGCCCAGCGATACCGACTTGCGGTCGGGTTCTGTACGCAGATGCAGACGATCGGTCGGATTCGGGTTGTTGACAACCGCCCAGTTCGTGCGGTCAAGGTGCTGCACGGCTTCTTCATAGGTCGTCGGAAACTCTGCAAACGGCAGGTCGGTCACGTCATAATACGGATGATTGCCATACACATAGCCATCGCTCGTGCAGGTGGTCAACGTGCCGTCATTGCAAATCGCGTGCGGTTCAATGATAAAATACACTTGCTCACCCCAGACCGAATGCAGCAGCATCTTCCCATCTGCCAGCGTCAGGCGATATTCGTAATACGGCTCTCCCTCAATGAAAATTTCCGCCAGATTTCCCGCCGCGTTTGACGTTTGCAGCCAGAAATCCGTCCCGATGATTTTGCGGTACACCGCATACTGCCCGCCGTCCAACTCCGCCCAGCGCAGCACGTCGCCGTCCGCCGCACTGCGGGTGTGCATCACGATGACAGCTTCCGTCGCGTAGATTTCCACCAGTTCTTCGCCGCCCGTCAGCTCATCCGACACATACGGCAGCAGCGCCTCCGGAAGATTCATCGGCGTTCCAAGATAGGCGTTTTCAGCCGCTAATTCCTGCGCTTTCGCGGCGAATCCGTCCTTCACGGCAATGGGCACGGGCTGCTTGCCGTCCTCGGCGGGGAAAATCAGGAAGCCGGATTCGATGGCGTACGGGAGCGGGGCGGATTCAGCACACGCGGCGCTCATCAGCAGAAGCAAAAGCAGCGCAAGGATTCTTTTCATGCGGATTTTGCTCTTTCGTCAGCCGTTTCCTGCCCAAAGGTGGCTTTGCGGGATGTAGCACACGCTCTCGTTGTCGTTCATGACGATGTAGTAATTGCCCTTGATGCCGATAACGACCCAGTTGTCCCCGCTGTGCCAGCGCGTGTACGGTGCGGATTTGCTCGGCTCATCCAGCACCTCAAATTCATACGTCGTCTCGTCCGCCACGTTCAGCCGATATTCTTCGCGCACCTCCAACTGCGGAAACGCGCATTCCACCTTGTCCGCATCCTCACCGAACGCCAGATACTTGGTCATCATGTAACCCGTCGTCGCGCGCCCGATGCGCACATATGCCCAGTCGCCGCGGATTTCCTCCACATACACGGGCGTTCGGTTGTAGAACTTGCCGAGATTGCGCCCTTCCTTGCTCGCCTTGCCGCGCAGGTACAGTCGATCCGCCGGATTTGGGTTGTTGACGACCGCCCAATTCGTGCGGTCAAGGTGCTGCATGGCTTCTTCATAGGTCGTCGGGAACTCTGCAAACGGCAGGTCGGTCACGTCGGAATACGGGTGATTGCCGTAGCGGAAGCCCGCGTTTCCGCCTGCCGACTCCACGCAGGCTTCCAAATCGTAGATGGCGTGGCGCTTGATGCCGATGCCGCCCGCTCCGTTCCAGACCTCACGCAGCGTCAGATAACCGCTTTCGCACGTCATGCAGTACGTTATTTCATCGACGCAGAGGAGGATGGATGCCGTGCCGCCGTGGTAGCGGTCGAAGGAAAACGGCGTGCCAATCACCTTGCGGATGACATAATTTCCCATGTTCGTCCTGTACGCCACGCGCAGCACGTCGCCATCCGCCGCATCCACCGTGTGCATGGCAATCAGTTTCGTCGTGCAATACAGCGCCGTCAGCGTCTCGCCGCCGGTCAGCTCATCCGACACATACGGCAGCAGCGTCTCCGGCAGATTCAGCTGGATTGCGCCGGATATATCCGCATCCGCCAGCAGCGCTTCGGGAAAGTCCGGCTTCATGGCAATCGGCTGACATTTCCGTCCAGCGCCGTCCAACAAAATCAGCGAACCATCCTGCATGGTATACGCTTCTTCCGCGCCCGCAATGGGCAGGAGCAGCCAAATCATCAGCAGCGCAAGCAGTTTCTTCATTGGCATTCTCCCCTTACCCGTTGCCCGCCCAGAGCCAGTCCTGCGGGATGTAGCGCACGTTTTCGTCGGTGTCCATGATCATATAGAAGTCGTCAATCACGCCAATCAAATAGCACTCTTCACCCCAATTCCAGAGCGTTTTTGTCGCCGACATGTTCGGCGCATCGAACACATAATAGTCATAGGCCAGTTCATCCGCCACATTCTCCTGATACTTTTCTATCAGCGACAGCTGCGGGAAGGCGCATTCTACCTTGTCCATATCCGCACCAAACGCAAGATACTTCGTCATCATCCACCCTGACAGGTCGCGCCCGATGGTAACGTGCGCCCATTCGCCGCGGATTTCGTCCACATAGACCGGCGTTCGGTTGTAGAACTTGCCCAGTGAAACCGACTTGCGGTCGGGTTCTGTACGCAGATGCAGACGATCGGTCGGATTCGGGTTGTTCACAACCGCCCAGTTCGTGCTGTCCACCTGCGCCAACATTTCCGCATACGTTTCGGGGAAGGCTGCGAAGTCCACCGCTTCCACGTTGTAGAAGGGATGTGCGCCGTAAACGTAGCTGTCATTTCGCATCGGAATCACTTCTTCCATATTACCGATAGCGTGCGGCTGAATGTACACAATTTTCCTGCCGGCGGTGTACCACAAAACGAGTTTTCCATTTCGCAGCTTCAAGGCGTATTCCTGTCCTTCGACTTCCATGCAGACTTCGCCTGCCGAGACGTGCACCGTGTCCAGCGAAAAATCCTCCCCGACGACTTTATCAACCATTTGATAGCCGTCGCCCGTCCACCACGCCACGCGAAGCACATCGTCCTTCGCCGCGTCGCGCAGGTGCATCCCAACCAGCGCCGTCGTGCAGTAAATTTCGACCAGCTCTGCGCCGCCGGTCAGATCGTCCGCCACATAGGGCAGCAGCGCCTGCGTCAGTCCCATCGGCACGGCGACGAACGTATCTCCCTGCGCAGCGAGCGCCTTGGCGGCTTCCACGAAGCCATCCTTCACAGCAATCGGCTGATACGTCGTGCCGTCGTCGGACTGGAAGGTCAAGTAACCATTTTCGACGGTGCAGCGGTACGCATCATCCCAGAAGTCTTTGCCGCCCGAAAACTCCTCTGCCCCGGCGGTCATCAAAATCAGGAGCATGGTCATCAGCAGCGCACACCATTTCTTCATTCGGTCTCCCCCTTTGATTCGGTTTTCTGACAATGAAACGAACGGGCGACGCGTTTTCTTCCGCAGAATTGGGAATTACGGCAAAAAATCCCCCTGCGGGTTCAGCAATGGATGGTTCCGTTTTTCGCGCAGGGGCGCATTTGCCTTATATCGCCGTTCCTTTCTTCGGGCGAAACAGCCCGGTCATGTCCGTTTTTTCAATTTCCAGCAGCCTGACTTTGCGTTCAAGCCCGCCCGCATACCCTGTCAGGCTGCCGTTCGCGCCGACGACCCGATGGCACGGAACGATGATGCTGATGGGATTGTGCCCGACCGCGCCGCCGACCGCCTGTGCCGACATGTGCACCCCGCCCAGCCGCTTCGCCAGCGCGCCGTATGTCGTCGTCTGCCCGTATGGGATTTCAAGCAGCAGTTGCCAGACCGTCTGTCGGAAAGGAGACCCTGCCGGGTGCAGCGGCGGCGTGAAGTCGGGTTCGCGTCCGGTGAAATAGACATCCAGCCAGCGCTTCGTGTCCATCAAAATGGGCGTTTCGCGTTCAACGTGTTCTTCGGGCAGCGTTTCCGCGTAATATCGTCCGCCATCGAACCACAGCCCGGTCAGCCCCACCTCATCCGCAGAAAGCAGGATGTTCCCCAAGGGAGAGGATATCGTTTGCGTGTAATGCATGTTTGCACCGTCCTTTGGGTTTTCCTCAAAAAGCAAGAGACGCTCTGACGCAGCAGGAGCAGGTGATACTATTTCCAGATGAAAATGCGCCAAGATGCGCCGCGAATTTTTCATTCTGGCTAACGTGAATGAAACGCAGCGTAGCAGCGCTACGCTAAGTGGAATGAACGGACGCCAGAATGGAAAAGGCGCAAGCAGATGGCGCAGGTGAATCTGGAAATAGTATGGCAGCGCCTTCCCGGAAGAAACAGCGGCATGACCCTCCTTTTTTCGGAAGATCATGCCGTTTTCCTTATGCAGCGGCTTTTTCCGCAGCTTTTTTCTTCCCGGTGAATTTTGCCTTGAAAGCTTCGATCCGCTTCCGGCGCTTCTCGCGGCGCTCGATGCGCTCACCCAAATCACGCGCACCCACGCCGTACACCAGATACAGAATCAAGCCGGAAATGACCATGATGAACACCGTCGATGCGCAGCGGCGGCCCGATGCGTTGACGTTGTAGCCGTCGCGCCCTTCCTCGGCGCACATGTTCTGGATAATCATGGCATACGTTTTGCCGTAGCTGGATTGGAACGTCGCCGACATGTCGTATTCGGTGAACAGCGCATTGAAGTTCAGCGCGAACACCGCCAGCACACTCGGCAGGACAATCGGCAGCTTCACCCGCAGGAATGTTACCAAACTGCTCGCGCCAAGGTTGCGCGCCGCATCCTCCAATTCCTCGTCAATAGCGTAGAACGCCGCCTTGATCATGCGCAGGGCAAACGGCAGCTTCACCACCGTGTACGCCATCACAATCAGGAATCGCACGTTCTCGCGCATGTACAAGTTGTTGTTGAAAACATACCACACGCTCTCAGAGTTAAAGTAGGTGCGGTAGGAGTAGCAAATCAGGATGGTTGGCAGCAGCCACGGGAAGAGCAAGCTGTATTCCAACACAGTGCCGCGCTTCTTGCCCTTGTTCTTGAAGATGTAGTTGACCGCAACGACGACGATAACACACGCCAGCGCCGCCGCAATCGCGGAGAGGACGAAGCTCAGCCGAATGCCGCCGACGGTATCCGCGTTGGCGAACAGACCGGAAATCGCGCCCGTTCGCGTTTTCAGCTTGCCGCGGTTGGTCAGGAACTCATAGTCCTGCTGACCGAAGAAGTTAATCAGCGTGAACTGATCCATCGAGAGCGTTTTGGAGCGAATTGCCGGGTAGTTCTGGAACGCGAACAGCACAATCATGACCACAGGCGTCATGTAGATGATGAACAGCACATAGGCGTAGATATGCGCCAGCACGTTCGCGACCGGGTTGCTAATCTTCTGCTTGACCAGCTTCGCCTTCGTTTTGCTGACGGAGAGGTAATGCCCTTTGCGCTCGTAGGAGGACAGAACGGTCAGCAGGATGATGGTGAACATCGCCAGAATGATGGACAGCAGCGCCGCGCGCGCCTGCGGGAACGCTTCGTCCGCCGACGATGAACCCGCCAGACGCACGATTTCCGGGTTGATGGAGTCATAGCCCAGCAGCGTCGGCGCACTCATGGCGCACAGACCCGTGATGAACGTCATGACCGTGAGGGAGAAGAGCGTCGGAATCAGCGTCGGGAAAACGACCTTCAGCAGCACCTTGAATGGCTTCGCGCCGAGGTTGCGCGCCGCTTCCACTGTGTTGTAGTCAATCGCGCGGATAGCGTTGCGCAGGAACAGCGCGTGGTTGCTTGTGCAGGCGAACGTCATCGTGAACAGAACGGCGTTGAAGCCGGAGAACCAGTTCTTGTCCATGTTGGGGAAAATCCCGGAGAGCCACGTCGTCATAATGCCGTCGCTGTCATAGAGGAAGAGATACCCCGTCACCAGCGCAACGCCGGAGTAAATCAGCGTCGTCATATAGCCGAGGCGGAGGATTTTCGCGCCCTTGATGTCGAAATATTCCGTCAGCAGCACGATGCTGATGCCAACGATATTTACCGTGATGACGAGGCAAACCGCCAGTTTCAGCGAGTTCAGGACGTAGCTGGGCATGTTGCCCGCGAAGAAGAAGCGGATGACCGCCAGCGGGTCGATGTTGCCCGCGCTGTCCGTCGTCGTGAAAATCTGCGTGATGGTGTTCAGGCACGGCAGAAGCATGAAGCCGAAAAACAGGTAGACGAAGAACGCAACGCCGAACACTTTTCCAAGCATCCCCAGCGTCAGTTTGGAGGATTTTTGCGTCATATTGCTTCCTCCTGTCATTGCGCGTCGTAGGACATGACGTCCGTAGGCTTCATGGCTACGGTCACTTTTTCGCCCGGCGCATAGATGTTGATGCCGTCGTTCTTTTCGATTGCCTTCAAAATCTGGCTGCCCACATCGATGTAATACTTGATGTACAGGCCGTAGTACTCAATGTTTTCAACCACGCCGTCAATGAGAATTTCATCGTCGCGCTTGGGCTTGTTGACGTGCAGCCGTTCCAGACGGATGAAGTGATTCTGCCCTGCCGCCAGTTTCATCTTCGCGGCAATCGGCGCTTCGACGCGGTTGATGTCGCCGATGAAGTTGCAGACAAACTCGGTCTTGGAGTGGTTGTAGATCTCGTTCGGCGTGCCGATCTGCTCGATATAGCCCTTGTTGAACACGGCGATGCGATCGGACAGGGTCAGCGCTTCCTCCTGATCGTGGGTGACGTAGATGGTTGTGATGCCGAACTCGCGCTGCATCTTCTTCAGCTCGTTGCGCAGCTGAACGCGCAGTTTCGCGTCCAGATTGGACAGCGGCTCGTCCATGCAGATGATGCTCGGCCCGGTGACGAGGGCGCGGGCGATGGCAACGCGCTGCTGCTGACCGCCGGACAGCTGGCTGACTGCCTTTTTGAGCTGCTCGTCGGACAAATCGACCTTGCGCGCAATTTCCCGCACCTTCTGGTCGATTTCCGGCTTTTTCAGCTTTTTGAGCTTCAAGCCGAACGCGATGTTGTCGTACACCGTCATCGTCGGGAACAGCGCGTAGCTCTGGAATACGATGCCGATGTTGCGCTTCTCAATCGGCACATGGGTAATGTCCTGCTCGTTCACCGACACCGTGCCGGAGACAGGCTCAATAAAGCCGGTGATGGTGCGCAGGGTGGTTGTTTTGCCGCAGCCAGACGGGCCGAGGAAGGTGAAGAACTCCCCTTCCTTCACGTTCACGTTGATATTGTGCAGCGCCTCAAAATCGCCGAATTTGACCACAATGTCCTTGAGTTCAATCATGGGCGACAGCTCCTTACTTTATGATTCGCAGGATTTTGCACAGGCAAATCATGCTATAAAAAGATGGCGAGCCCGCGTAGGACTCGCCATCCGGGGTTCAAATCCGCTTCTTTGCCGGATGAGAATTTTGGGGGAATTACTGCGCCGCCTGCGTCATCACAGCCCAGTTGACATTGTCCCAATCGGGTTCCGCGGGTGCCTGACTTGCGTCAGCCCAGTAGAAGCCGAGGTTGGTCATGATGTTCGTCCATTCCTTGCTGTGCGCCGCGACATATTCCGCATAGGTCATGTCGGTGCCTTCCACCTTCTCCAGCGCGCAGTTCTTCAGCTGATAAATGGCGGGGATTTCGTCGCCGTAGACGTTCTTCACAGCCACTTCGTTGCAGGGGAAGGAGTCGAATTCGTCAGACCATTCCGTCTGCGTTTCCGCAGAGCCGAACCATTCCGCGAACGCCTTGACAGCTTCCGTCTGTTCGGGCGTACGGTCAGCACGGTCAAGGATGCCGATGTATTCCGCGATGTAGTAGGTGCCGTCGTCAATGTCCACAACGCCCCAGTTTTCGGGGGTGGTCGTGCCGGTCAGCGGGACAGAAGAGCTGTCCGCCGCGGAGTCAATCTTGCCATACAGGGAGGAAGAGTAGAACGTGGACACCTGCACGTCACCGCGGTTCAGCGGGTCAAAGCCGTAGCTGTCGCCGGTGTAGGAGCCGTTCGCGCAGTACTTCCACAGCATCTTCCAGCCATCCACGGAAATGCCGCCGGCGGGGCTGGTCGGATCAGTGAAGGCGTACAGCATGGCGCTGTTGATGTTGCTGTTGGTCGTGCCGCCAACCTTGCCCTGACGATACCAGTGATAGCCGCAGTCGACAATATCAGACCAATGCTGGAAGTGGAGCGCTTTGCCATTCGTGCCCTTGTCGTCATTGCGGTAGAGCATCAGCACGTTCTGCACGACGAGGCCATACGCCTTGCCGGGATAAACGTACTTGCCGACTTCGTCCGCCCAAGACGGCGTCCAGTCCATCACCTTCAGGTTCTCATAGGTGCCGTTGACCAGCTGAGACCAGCGGGTTTCGTTCAGACCAAAGATGATGTCGCCGTCCTTGCTTTCGTTTGCCTTCTGGATAGCGGCGTTGTCGCCGGAGATGACGGAGTTATCGTCGATGGAGATGCTGAAGCCCGCTTCCTTGGCGGCATTGAGCAGCCAGTTCACGCGCTCGGTGGAGTTGGAGTTGGAGTAGATGCGGATGGTATAGCCGGAATAATCCTTCGTTTCCGCCATCGCGCCGCCCGCCAGCGTCAGCACCATCGCCAGTGCCAGCAGCATAGATACGAGTTTCTTCATTATAGGAACGCCTCCTCTTTCGAGATGCTGTTCTGCATCTCTGATTGTTTTTATCATACCACATTCAGCTTGTCTTGTAAAGTCCTAATACGTTATTTTTATCACCATCTGGTTGCATTTTTTCCGTTTTCGCCCATGCTTGTGGACGTGAGCGGTTGTTTTATCACGGCATGTTTTCACGAATTGGAAAATTTGCGCACAAAAAACAGCATGGGCGTTTATTTCCCATGCTGCAAAGAACCCTGATTACCCCACCACACCCGGCACTTCATAGCGGATGCGCATCTTCGGCGCTTCCTGCAAGGTTGCATAGTAGTTTGTCATCCAATCCGCGTGACCATCCTCGACATTCACGCCATCCGCGGGCGGCGCGAAGAGATTCAGCGTCAAATCCGCGGGAGTATCCAGCGGAGCGTCAAAGAACGCGCTCATCAGGTCAATCGTCTTGACGTGCGGCGCTTTGTAGAACCACTTGCCGTGCAATTCCACCATCAGCCCGATTTCCTGCTCCACAGTCATTTCGCAGAATTCCGGATTGCCCTCGAAGTGCAGCGGAATCGCCAGGCCGTCGGCATCCTCCGCGCCGCCCCAGCGCAGTTCCGCCGGGAAAGCCGCTTCCCCCATCTCCGTCATGCTCGGCTGGAAGTACGGGTCTTTGAGCAGCTCGCGGTACTGCGCCAGCATCGGCTGTTCAATGCCGACTGCCGGGTTGTTCGGGTCTTCGATTTCCAGCCCCAGACGCCCGCGGTCGCGGAACTGGTACAAGCTAATCGCCTTAAACCAATCCGCCTGATGGTCGCGGAAGGCTTCGGCAAAGCGGATGACGCTCTCGCCTTGATGGCGCGGACCCGTCACGTCGCCGTCGGTGTTGAACTCCGCCGTCACCAGCGGCTTTGCGCCGAACTGCGACGATGCGCGCTCGTAGGTACGGCGGAACAAGTCGTAATACATGCCGACCGAATCCGTCTTATACTGTCCGCCGCCGACTTCCGCCACGTCATACGGCCAGCCGTAATGGAGCGCGAGGTAGCAGTCCGCCGACCAGACGTCCGCCGCGCGGTACGCCACCGCAAACTCGTCCTCCTTCTCCAGCTTGCCGTCCGCCTGTGCGAAGCCCGCGCAGAACACCGTGCGGACGTTCGGGGCTTCCTGATGGATGATATCGGAGAAATGCGCGAAGAACTTGCCGACCTGCTCGTAGGTGAAGCGCTTATTATGCGTGAACCACGTTCCGCTGCACTCATGGTTGATGCGGATGGTCATGCGCCCATAGGGGCGAAGCATCCGGGCGACCTCGCGCAGTTCGTCGTCGGAGAGGGAGCAGTCGAGCGTCAGCGTGAGGGCGGCATCTTGCCCGTGGCGGCGAATATCCCGCATCTGTTCCCACGGCTGACCGTCGGCATTGAAGGGGAAATAATCATCATAAGGATAGTCCCACTGGAAGGTGATATTCATGTCCTTGCACGCCTTGGAAATGCGCTGCGGCCACTGCTTATCGTGCGGGTAGTAGGTATACATGATGCCTATGGCGCGGTGCGGACGTCCGAGCTTATGCAGGATGTAGTCCTGATTGACGTACTCCGCGCGTTCGCTGCCGTCGCCGAGGTCAAGGGCGCACTGGGCTGCACCCAGATGGAGCTTCTGCATGGCGATGTTCCTCTCTTCTCGTCGTGTTGTTTATTTTCGTCGAATCTTGCACGGTCACCACGGGATCATTTTGATTCCCTTGCATCTACTTCACTGGTTAGGATTCTCACGCTACTGCCAAGCTGAACTTCTTTTCTGGAAATATACCATGTTTTTCCATTGTCAGAACTGCCTTGATAGAAGAGAAATACGCGTCCATCATCATCACGGAAAGCATAAGGATGTCCGGATTCACTGCTGTTCCATGTGCCTGGCGCGCCGCATGGGATGAGCGGCTCATTCGATACGCGGCGGAAGAAGATGCCATCCTCGGATACTGCACAGCCGATTTGCTGTGGCGTGCAATTATAGGAGCCGCCGTAGAACAGGTATATTTTCCCGTCCTCTACGACCGTTGCGGGTGCTTCGACGCAATCGCCCTCCCATGCAAGTTCTGGCATAAGCAGACTCTGTTCTGCCAGCGGATGCCACGCATTCCGCCCAAAGTCAGAATCGATTTTTGCCCATGCGCCGCCAATTTTCTGGATGCGCATAGCATGGTCGCGCGTTGCAAAATACAGGTGTATTTTTCCGCCGAACACGCACACATCGGCATCAATAGCGCGCCCACAGCACCAGGTTGCCGCCGGATGAAACACAGGGTTCTCTGGATTCTTCGTGAAGTGAATACCATCCTGCGACCACGCATGGCAGATTGCATCCTTCTCCCAATTGCCATAGGTCTGATAGAACAAATGAATTTGGTCATTCAGCACAATGGCTCCTGGTGCGGCAATGCCGTTCGTCTCGCACAGGGCATCCTGCTCTATTTCGCCGCAGGGTGTCCAATGCTCCATATCGGCAGATTCCGCAATGCCGATGCCGAACCTTCCATCCTCATGCCTCAGGGAATAATAGAGCCAGTAACGGCTGTGATAGCGGACAACAGCCGGATCCTTGGCGAAACAAAGGCAATCTGTATTGGTAAACAGCATGACAAATCCTCCTGATCATTGTCGGATTCACAAGAAAGTTTCAGGCAGAACTGCCTTAGATTTCCCGCGTCGCGTGCAGCAGCCATTCCGCCTCGTCCCCCGCCAGATACGGCAGAATCGTCTCCCGCACCTTGGCATGATAGGCATTCAGCAGCTTCTTATCATCCTCATTCAAATACCGTGCATCCACCGCGTCCAGATCGAACGGCACCATCGTCAGGTAGTCGAAATGCAGGAAACGACCATACGCATTCGTTTCGCCCTCACAGACGACCGTCAGGTTTTCGTGGCGGATACCGAACTTGCCCTCCAGATAGAAGCCGGGTTCGTCGCTCGTCACCATGCCGGGTTCCAGCGGGATGGGTGCGCCGCGCCAGTGGATGCGCTGCGGGCCTTCGTGGACGCTCAGCACATAGCCCACGCCGTGACCCGTGCCGTGGTTGTAGTCCATGTTCTCCTGCCAGAGGGGTTCGCGGGCAAGGTAGTCCAGATTCGCGCCCGTGCAGCCGTACTTCCAGTGTGCGTTGCCCAGATGCAGGTGTCCTTTCAGCACGAGGGTGAAGAACTTCTTCTCTTCGTCCGTCGTCTCCCCCATGGCAAAGGTACGGGTGATGTCGGTCGTGCCCTGCAGGTAGTGCCCGCCGGTGTCCGCCAGCAGCAGGGAGCACGGCTCAACGGGGATGTTGGATTCCTTGGTGGGCGAATAGTGGACGATGGCGCCGTGCGCACCGTAGGCGATAATCGGCGCGAAGGACGGGCCGATGTAATCCGGGCGTTCGCGGCGGAACTCTTCCAGTTTTTCCGCGACGCTCAATTCGTCCATCGGGATTTTGCCGACATTGTGCTTCAGCCAGTACATCAGGCGCGTCACCGCCACGCCGTCCTGCACATGCGCCTTGCGGAAGCCCTCCACCTCGGTGGCATTCTTGACCGCCTTGGGCAGCTCGGTGGGGTCAACGTGGTCAATCACGCGCACCGACGCGGGCACACACGCCCGAATCAGGCTGTTGACGACGTTCAGGTTCATCATCACGGTGGAATCTTCCGGCAGTTTCTTCGTATATTCATAGACGCAGGCGTAGGGACGGATGGTCACGCCGTCCTCCTTGAGATGCGCCTGAATCTCCGTGCTGAGGATGGCGGGGTTGACGAACAGCACCGCATCGGTCATCGTCACGGCAGCAAAGGACAGCATGACGGGCGTGCAGTCCACATCGTTGCCGCGCAGGTTCATCAGCCAGCACACGTCCATCAGCGAAGACAGGACAAGCGTATCCGCGCCAAGGCTTTCCATTTCGCGGCGCACCTGATGCAGCTTCTCCTGACGGCTGCGTCCCGTCAGCGATACGGGCAATTCCCACGCGGGTTCTGCCGACAGTGCCGGGCGCTCCGCCCAGATTTCATCCAGCAAATCAACATCAGAAACAATTTTGCCCTGCTTCTTTTCCGCAATGCGCTGATAACCCTCGTACTGCCGCGCCGTGACGACTCTGCCGTCAAAGCCCAGCGTCTGACCGGCTTCAAGCGTCTTTTCGATGTACTCCGGAATCGTCGGGACGCCCGGCTCGCCCATCTTGCACAGTTCGATGCCGCTGCCTTCCAGCTGCTGCCCCGCCTGCAGGAAATAGCGGCCATCCGTCCACAGACCCGCCCAGTCCGCCGTCACCACCAGCGTACCTGCGCTGCCCGTGAAGCCGGAAACATAGTGCCGCCCGCGGAAGTGCGCGCCGACGTACTCCGACGCGTGGAAATCATCCGTGGGGATGATATAGAGGTCGATGCCGTGCGCCTGCATGGCGCGGCGAAGCTTCAATAACTGCTGTCGCATAAAAGTCCTCTTCCTTTCCTGATTCCGCCCGTTCACGAGTGGAATCGACTGTATCCAGCGAAATTATAGCACGAATGGACGATTTTCGCAAGGGAATTGACAGGGAGAACGTTTTCGGTGTAGAATAGACAGGTGCAAAACTTGAATATCAGATAAGGTAAAGGAGGGATTTTGATGTTGCCGGACACGCTGGAAGGCAGTATCCACCGCCTGACGCAGAATATTCTCGCGGATTATACCGCCGGCCGCCCCATTGACCGCATTGAACCGTTCAACCAGCCCGACCGCGACGTGATTATCGCCCTGATTGGCAAGCTGCGGCGCATCGTCTTTCCGGGCTATTTCCGCGACCCCGCCTACCATGTGTACAGCGCGGCGCACTCGCTGTCCGCCCTCATTGAGGACACGGCGTACCTGCTGCAGAAGCAGATTGCGATTGCCCTGCGCTGCGGCAGCAGTGTGACGCAGGAGGCCGCCGCCGACATTGACCGTCAGGCGCAGGAGATGACCGTCCGCTTTCTGGAGAAGATTCCCGACGTGCGCGCACTGCTGGCGACCGACCTGCAGGCGTTCTACGACGGCGACCCGGCAGCGACAAGTCTGGATGAAATCATCATTGCTTATCCGGGGCTGCTCGCCATCACGGTCAACCGCTTGGCGCACGAGCTGTTTCTGCTCAAAGTGCCGCTGATTCCGCGCATCATGACCGAGTACGCGCACGGCCGCACGGGCATCGATATTCATCCCGGCGCAACCATCGGCAAGTACTTCTTCATCGACCACGGCACGGGTATCGTCGTCGGCGAAACGACCGTCATCGGCGATTCGGTGAAGCTGTATCAGGGCGTGACGCTGGGCGCACTCTCGACCCGCGGCGGACAGAGCCTGCGCGGCCACCGCCGTCACCCGACCATCGGCGACCGCGTGACGATTTACTCCGGCGCGTCGGTCTTGGGCGGCGACACCGTCATCGGGCATGACGCGGTCATCGGCGGCAACGCGTTCATCACTCACTCGATTGCCCCTGGAATGCGCGTGTCGGTGAAAAATCAGGAACTCGAAATGCGGATGATGAAGGACGTGAACTGGTGATGGTGGTCGGCATTCGCTTTGGCGCTGATGCGCCCGTTCGGACGGTGCTGCAAGCGGTTCTGCCGATTTTTCCCACTGCGGATGTGGATTTTCTCGTCCGCGAATATTGGGTGTGCACCTTCGGAAACGGCTTGCCGGAGAGGCGATTCACCGCGCAGGAAATGCGGCGCGCAGTGGATGCCTTAACGCCGGATGAGCACGCGGAGCTGTTCACGATTTACGCCCTGCCGCACGATGCGCCCGGTACGCCGCCGAGCAGCTGCGAGGACTTCTGCGCCCGCGGGTTTACAATGGCGTTTTATGCGTATGACGGGGACGGGTATGCACTGCTTGCACAGAGCGAAGAGCAGGTGGAGGCGGTTATCAAGACGCTTCGGAAAGCGGTGGAAATTCGCAGTGTGGAAGCTGTTGAGTGCGAGACGCTGGCACGGTGGCAGTTTTGAACATCTTATCAATTCTCTTCCATTCAGCAGGAGAACCGTTTTTCCGAATATAGACAAACAAACCTACGAAAGGAGGATACCAATGGCGCAAAAGAGCATCAAAGCCGTGATGGACGAACTCACCGCAATGGCGCAGGACAAAAACACCTCTCCACGAGCGTTTGCGGACAGCTTTCAGGCGCATTCCGCGGAACTCCGCGCCGTGTTCTTTCCTGATACGCCAATGAAGATGCCGGAAACTCATGACGATACAGAAGAATCGTCGCAGGAATGCGTCACCTGCTTCTGCGAGTTTCTTGCAAAATGCACTTCTGCCGACGATCAAAATTGCCCCGTCACGATTGTTGTCTCGGCGCATGAGCTGCCAACTGTTTCCGTGCAGACAATCTCCGGCGCGAAAGTCATTTTCGACGACCTATACGCTTGCAGAAGTATGGACGAAGACGCGCGCGGACGTTTTCGGGAATTGGAAGCGCTTTGGGGCGAAAATTCCGAGGACGGCTGCTTCGTCGCGAAATTCTGCGAGAAGCTGAAAGCGTCTTTGCCTGCCATCTTTGCTTCGACGATTGAAATCAAACGGAATTCGTGAATTCCCGGATTGAAAGAAGGGATGCCCCATGCGAGCATCCCTTTTCCCATATCAAAAAACGGGGGGCGCATCCGCTGCGTCCCCCTATTTTTCTTACGCCCCGAAGTACCGCTTCAGCAGACCCGCGAACGCCTTGCCGTGACGTGCCTCGTCGCGCGCCATCTCGTGCACGGTGTCGTGAATCGCGTCGAGGTTCAGCGCCTTTGCCAGCTTCGCCAGCTCGGTCTTGCCCATCGTCGCGCCGTTTTCAGCTTCCACGCGCATTTGCAGGTTCTTCTTCGTGCTGTCCGTCACCACTTCGCCCAGCATCTCGGCGAACTTCGCGGCATGTTCCGCTTCCTCAAAGGCAGCCTTCTCCCAGTACAGGCCAATTTCCGGGTAGCCCTCGCGGTGCGCCACGCGCGCCATCGCCAGATACATGCCGACCTCGGTGCATTCGCCCTGGAAGTTCTCGCGCAGGCCCTGAATGATTTCCTCCGGCGCGCCCTTCGCAACGCCCACGACGTGCTCCGCCGCCCATGCCATTTCGGCTTCCTGCTTGATGAACTTGCTCGCCGGCGCCTTGCAAACCGGGCACTGCTCCGGCGCCTTCTCGCCTTCGTAAACATAACCGCACACGCTGCAAACCCACTTCATATTGATGTTCCTCCTCAATTTATTCTGGCTTTTCAGCCGATTTTCCATTCATTTTGTCCGGCGTTTCCGCCTGAAAACAGTATACCCCGCTTTGAGGCAAAGTGAAACACCAAAATCAAATTTTTCTGCAACTTTTTTCGCTCTCCTGTGTTTTCGCTATATTCTTTGAGAAAACACAAAATTCTCACGCGTAAAAAAAGGATTTTGCCACTTGGGGGGCGAATGAATAGAAAGAGTTTTTCTCGTGAAGGATAGAAGCAATCAAAGCGGATTCTGCTGAACCGCGCGTTCTGTCCCTTGCGAATTTCTCCGCTTGAAGGAAACCGGCACCAAAAGCCGCCGGGTACATACAACATTACGGGGAACGCTTCAGGATTTTTCGGCATTGGGGAGGAAAGATTCATGCAGGATTTGGTGGTCGTTGTCAATCTGAACGGCAGCGCGTGCCGGATGATGGCGCAGAAGCTCCGCGCGGAGCATTTTTACTGCCGGATTGTGTCGTCCGCCTGTGCTGCGGAAGATATCCAGCGCATGGGCGCGCGCGGCATTGTGCTGGCGGCAGGCGTCAGCGGCGAAGCGGCGGATGTGCCGTTCCTGATGGATTATCTGCAAACCGGGCTGCCAATGCTCTGCGTGGGCGATTCGGCGCTGTCGCTATGCCAGACGCTGGGCGGCGCATTGAGCGAACCCGTGCCGCAGGACGGCGCGATGCAGATTCATCTGGACGCATCCGATGCCCTGCTGGACGGCATGGAGGACACCGACCGCTATCAGCCGACCGCGCGGTTTATGTCGCTGGACGGCGCGCAGGCGACGCCGATTGCCACAACAGACGGCGGGATGCTCGGCTTCCACGCCAGCCGCCGCGACGTGTGGGGCTTCTCCTTCCAACTGGAGCGGAACGACCCCTTTTCGAGTCATCTGCTCGTCAGCTTCTGCCAGAACATCTGCGGCTGCACGGCGTGGTGGACGAATCAGGCGCTGATTGATCGCGCCCGCGAGGAAATCGACCGCGCGGCGAATGGCGGCAGCGCGCTGTGCAGCTTGTCCGGCGGCATTGACAGCGGCGTATGCGCCGTGCTGGGCAACCTTGCCATCGGACACAAGCTCCACTGCATTTTCATCGACACCGGATTGCTGCGCAAGAATGAGTCTGAGCAGGTGATGGCGTATTATCACGACAATCTGGGGCTGAATCTGCGGCGAATCGACGCACGCGAGGAGTTCCTGACTGCGCTTGCCGGTGTCAGCGACCCGGCGGAAAAGGAGCGCATCGTCACCGAACGCCTGATGTCCATCCTGAGCCGCGAGGCCGCCGCAATTGACGACATCCGCCTTGTCATTCAAGGCACAAACGTCACCGACACGCTCTACCGCCCGCACACGGGCAGCACCATCGACGGTCTGCCGATTATCGAGCCTGTTCGCGAGCTGTTCAAGGACGAAATCCGGCAGGTCGGGCAGGAGCTGGGGATGCCCGCCGTGCTGGTCAATCGGCAGCCCTTCCCCGGCAGCGGCTTAGCGTCGCGCATTATGGCAGATGTGACCGCCGAGCGCCTTGACATTCTGCGCGAGGCGGACGACATTTTCCGTCACGACGTTGAGGACAGCAACCAGAACAAGCGCCTATGGCAGTATTTCGCGGCACTGGCGCTCTCGCCCTTCCCCGACGGCGGCTATGTCGTAACGCTGCGGGCAGTTCAGACGGCGGAGGGCGCGGCCGGAAACACGGCGCGCTTCACGGCGGATTTGCTGGAGCGCGTGACGGCGCACATCCTCGCGCAATGCCCGAAAGTCCAGCGCGTTTTCTACGACCTCACGCCCAGCAAATCCTACAAGCGGGCGAATCTGTGATTTCCATGCGGTCTGTTTCGGCAGACCGCTTTTCGTTTGCCGTCAAATTTCCATCCATCGGATTTCCTTCACCTCAAACCACTTCACAACTTCCCGCTCAATGCGTTTTTTCGTCCGCGCGCCGATATTTTCAAACGGCATCAGTTCCACCTTGCCGTCCTTCTCCCGCCAACGCGCCACAATTCGCCCGTCCGCCAGCACCGTCGGATGCACAATGCCCGTCAGGTTAAACACGCCGCGCAAGTGCTCCGGCGGCAGAATCGGGTTATCCTCCTTGCGGTAGCCCAACAGCATCGGGTCAAAGCCGGACAGCAGGCGGACGTGCGGCATCTCCCCCTCCGGCGCGTCTTTGGTGGCGTAGTACATCCGCCCATCGACCCTGATTTCCCGCGCGTCGAGCTGCTTCAGCCACGCTTTCACCCTCGTCTGCGGCACGCGGAAAAAGTACGCCGCATCCCGCAGCGACGCCGGGCCGTAGTGCGTGAAGTAACGCCGCGCCAGCGTCAGCTCCGCTTCCGCCGCGTCCATCGGTGCAAATGGCGCACACAGACGGTACGCCTTCTTCTCCTGCACCTGCGCACAAATCACGCCCAGGAGCGACAATTCGCCAATCACGCCGCCCCAGCCGTGAAAGACCATCTTCTCCTCGTCCGCCGTCATCCCCGCCGCCTGACATGCCTGCCGCAACCCCTCGCGCGTGTCGTTCCCCGACGCGATTTCCTGCACAATCAGCCGCGCAAACATCCTCTCGCGCTCCGGCGGCAGCGCGCAGCCGCACTTCGTCATCCACCCATACCACGGCGTACCGCACACGTCCTCCGCCGCCCCCTGTTGATGGACGTACAGCGGCAGATCGCTTTCTGGAATCAGGTGGAGCGTCCCGCGCAGCGTCCACGTTTTCAGCAGACCGGAAACATCGCTGCTGCCCGTCCGGCTTTGCAGGGTGAAGAGCGCATTGCGGAGGATTTGTGCCTGTGCGCCGCATAAATCCGCCGCGATTTCGGCATTCGAGGCACGCTGCGTCAAGAGGTGCTGCCCGCCGAGACGGCAGCGAATCAGTTCCTTTATGTCGATAGAAATCGCCCCCCATTGGCCATCAGTATACCATATTGCCTGATTTTTCGGAAGGCGAACACGCAAAAAAAGCCCCCGCCGGCGCGAACCGGCGAGGACTCCTTGCAACAGTTTTGTCAGGTGCGTTGGGGATTAACCACGACGCGCTGCATAGCACTCGCTGCAGTAGACAGGGCGATCTTCCCTGGGCTGGAAAGGAACCTTGGTGGGCTTGCCGCATTCAGCGCACACGGCGTCGAACATCTCGCGGGTGCCACCGGCAGCAGGGCGGCTGGCCTTGCGCGCCTGACGGCACGCCTTGCAACGGGTGGGCTCGTTCTGGAAGCCCTTCTCGGCGTAGAATTCCTGTTCACCGGCAGTGAAAACAAATTCATTGCCGCAGTCTTTGCAAACCAGCGTCTTGTCAGTGTACATGGTATTGGAACCCCCTGAATGATTTAGAATAGGCGAACCTTCGGCTGACCTGGTCTTTGACCCCACACTCGCCGTCTGGGAGGTTGCTCAACGCATCGTGCGCCCTCACGCACTCCTCTCGAAATGCTTCCGCATTCCGGACGGGCTTACCTCTAAACCGCACCATGCTCCCCGGCGCTTTGGCCGGATTACGTGGACCGCTTGGCCTGCGACTGGCATCGGCTTGCAACCACAGACCCGAAGAATTCAACCGCGCTCATTATACCTGAGAATTGAAAAAAACGCAAGACATTTTTGCAAAAAACTGATGATTTTTTCCTGTACTGCTCACTCTGCCGGAACGCAGCGCACCAGCACGACCTCTGGGCGGTTGAAGATGCGCGGCAGTCGTGTACGCACAGCCAAGCCGCGGCTGACAATCAGCGTCGTGCCGCCCTGGGCATACGCGCCACCCGCCAGCTTTGGGAACCACCCCTGATTGGGCGCGTACAGCCCGTTCAGCACCCCCGGAATCCGCACCTGCCCGCCGTGCGCGTGACCCGACACGACGAGGTCGAGCGGGAATTGCGCGTACTTCGCCAGCAGCTCCGGGCGATGCGCCAGCAGGACGGTGAAGTCCGCTGAATCCACGTTTTCCATCGCCTGCCGCAGCTGCTCTTCCGTGTCCGGTGCGCCGCTGAACACCATCTCATACGGGTCAGGGATGCCGCACAGCGCGATTCGCTGCCCGCGCACTGTCAGGACGCCTGACGACATCCGCAGCACCGTCACCCCCGCTTCCTCCGTCTGCTGATAGAGCGCGTCCATCTCGCCCGTCCACGCCTCGTGGTTGCCGGACACATAGTAGCACGGGTACTGCGCGCTTAGCTGCCGCATCAGCGATAACGTCCGCTCCGTCGGACGATTTTGCGTGTCGTCATCGAACATATCTCCAACCATCAGCACAGCATCCGGCGCACAGGAAGCAACCATCGCCACCACGTCGTCCGCATTATCAGACGAATGGAAGTCCGTGACGACCGCAAGCCGCACCTCCGCCGTCAGCTTCGGCGACGCGACCGTGTATGTCCGCAGAATCAGCCGCTCATCCAGCGCAATTAGTGCCAGAGCGACCAGAATCGCCAGCACAGGCAAAATCCACCAATGCTTTTTCCGCATTTTCCCTCCAAACGCAACAGACGCCGGGAATCTCCTCCCAGCGTCTTGCATCAATCAAATATTGTCAAAGAAAGGCGTACCATCCTCATTTCGGAGGATGCCATCCTCGAAATGCAGCGGCAGCGGCTTGGCAATCATGTACTTGAGAATCTCGTCCATGCGCACGCTCTCTTGGAACGTGACCAGCGAGAAGCTCACGCCGTGCTTGTGCGCGCGCCCGGTTCGGCCGATACGGTGCAGGTAATACTCATTTTCGGCGGGCAGATCAAAATTGATGACTGCTTCCACGTCATCGACGTCGATGCCGCGCGCCGCCACGTCCGTTGCAATCAGAATCGGGAATTTTCCGCGCCGGAAGTCGTTCATGACCACATTGCGCTGGCTCTGCTTCACATCGCCGTGGATGCACTCCGCCTGATAGCCTTCCTTTTTGAGGCGCTCGGTCAGCCGGTCGGTCATAAACTTCGTGTTACAGAAAATCATGACGCGCTGGTAAACATCCGCATCCAGCAGATACAGCAGATGGTCAATCTTCTTGTTCTGTTCGGTCGAAATGACGTACTGCGCAATCTGCGGCCGATCCTGCTTCGTCGCTTCGACAGTAACTTCAATCGGGTCATGCTGATATTTCCACGCAATCGTCAGCACGTCCTGATTCGTCGTCGCGGAGAACAGCACCATCTGCCGCTCGTCCGGCGTCGCCTCGATGATGCGCGTCACGTCCTTGACAAATCCCATGTTGAGCATCTCGTCCGCCTCGTCCAGCACCATCGTGTGGACGGCATTCAGATGGACGTTGCCGCGGTTCATGTGGTCCAGCAGCCGACCGGGGGTTGCAACGAGAATCTGCGGTTTGCGCTTGAGCGCGGCAAGCTGCTTGGGAATCGGCTGTCCGCCGTAGAGCACAGCAATGCGGCAGCCCTTGATGTACTTGGCCAATTTGGTCAGTTCATCCCCGATTTGCAGCGCCAGTTCACGGGTTGGTGCAAGCACCACTTCCTGAACTTCCGGTTCATTAAGCTGCACATATTCGAGCATCGGAATGCCGAACGCGCAGGTTTTGCCCGTGCCGGTTGGCGCAATTGCGTTCACGTCCGCGCCGGACATCATCAGCGGAATCGTCTTCGCCTGCACGGTCGATGGCGTCGTGAACCCCATGTCTTTGATGGCGCGCAGCACTTCTTTGGACAAATCCATCTCTTCAAACGAGGTGGGAAGCTGGTTCGTTTCGGACAAAATTTGCTCCTTCCCGGCTTCACTCATGGTATTCGTGAATCGCCTTGCTCAGCTGATCTGGGCAGGACGTGTTGCCGCGGCAGGGAATGCCTTCCAATCTCTGGGCAACTTCATCCGCTTTGCAGCCAATGACCATGCGCGCCAAGCCCTGCGTGTTGCCCTTGCAGCCGCCGATGAACTTGCAATGCGTGATGATACCGTTTTGAATCTCCAGTTCAATTTCGGACGAGCAAGTGCCGTGTGTTTTGTAGTGATACATCGTGTTTTCCTCCTGTGAATTGCATTTGATTTTTGCACCCCGCCGCCCTGCGCGGCATAGCCTGATGCAGGGAGGTGGCGCGTGTGGAAGTTTATCTGGCGAGTGCAGCGGGACTGCTCTCATGGTGCGGCAAGTGGCGGAAAATCCCGACACCGCTGGCACATCCGACCCTGCTGGCCGCGTGCGGAGCGGATGTCGCGCTGGCTGATTCCGTCAACCGCTTGCTGTACCGTCAAGGGCGAGTCAGCACGCTGCCGCCGGGAGTCGAGGTGCTTCGCTGCTGGCGAAATCAGCTGCTGACGCTTTCCAGTGAGACGAACTGTCTAACACTGTATGATGCACATGATTACCCGCTGGTTACATCGCCCGCTGGAATTCGCCCATGCGACTGCGCGATCGTCGATTGCCAAGTGATCGTCTGCGGCTGCGAGGACGGCTGTTTGCACATCTTTTCCCTGCCGGATTTGCGGGAAATTGCTGCATATCCCGTTCCGGGTTGTCCGATGCGGGTCGCGGCGGATGGCAGAGTGCTCACCTGCCTGTCGCTGCTGAGCCCCGACCCTCCGCAAACGCTGCTTTTCCGCCTATGTCTGACAAGCGGCGATTTTGCGCCCGTCGCGCTGCTTCCCGGCTGGTGCGGCGCGGTAGCAATTGCCGATGACCACACAATTTGGGCTGGCGTGGGCGAGCAGCTGCTGCATTTTCCTCTGGATTCCGTTGTGCCGGATGTACAATTAGGGGAATTCGGGTTGATTCGTTTCCTATCCTGCCAGCAGTCGAAGCTGCTGATTAGCGACCCGTGGGCAGGGCGCTGTTTGCTGATGGACACGACCCCGCCTTCCGCGCCGCATCAGCTGTATGCGGGCGAATGTGGGGGCTGCTGCTTTGCATCATGCAGAAAAGGGACGCTCCCCGACTGGAAAGCGTCCCTGAATGAACCTTAGATTACTCGATGACCTTAGCAACGACGCCGGAACCAACCGTGCGGCCACCTTCGCGGATAGCAAAGCGCAGGCCCTGCTCCAGAGCGATGGGGGTAATCAGGGTGATTTCCATGTCGATGTTGTCACCGGGCATGACCATCTCCGTGCCTTCGGGCAGCTTGATGTTGCCGGTCACGTCGGTGGTACGGAAGTAGAACTGCGGACGATAGCCGTTGAAGAACGGGGTATGACGGCCGCCTTCTTCCTTCGTCAGGACGTAAACCTGACCGATGAAGTGCGTGTGCGGATGAATCGTGCCGGGCTTGGCCAGAACCTGACCACGCTCGATCTCGTTGCGCTGAATGCCGCGCAGCAGAGCGCCGATGTTGTCGCCCGCTTCCGCCTGATCCAGCAGCTTGTGGAACATTTCCACGCCGGTAACGACGGTAGACTTCGGCTTGTCCATCAGGCCGACGATTTCAACCGTGTCGGACACCTTGACCGTGCCGCGTTCCACACGACCGGTGGCAACAGTGCCGCGCCCAGAGATGGAGAACACGTCTTCAACAGGCATCAGGAAGGGCTGGTCGGTCGCGCGCTTGGGTTCCGGAATGTAGTGGTCAACCGCGTCCATCAGCGCCCAGATGCACTGGCATTCGGGAGCATGGTCAACGTCGGTGCCGCCGTTCTGGACATATTCCAGCGCCTTCAGGGCAGAACCCTTGATGATCGGGATCTCGTCGCCCGGGAAATCGTAGCTGCTCAGCAGTTCGCGGATTTCCATTTCGACCAGTTCCAGCAGCTCTTCGTCGTCCATCATGTCGGTCTTGTTCATGAAGACCACGATGTACGGCACGCCAACCTGACGGGCGAGCAGGATGTGCTCACGGGTCTGGGGCATCGGGCCGTCGGGAGCAGACACAACCAGGATAGCGCCGTCCATCTGGGCAGCACCGGTGATCATGTTCTTAACATAGTCAGCGTGGCCGGGGCAGTCCACGTGAGCGTAGTGGCGGGTAGCCGTCTCGTACTCAACGTGAGCGGTGTTAATCGTGATGCCGCGGGCCTTTTCTTCCGGCGCCTTGTCGATTTCGTCATAACGCATCGCCTGCGCTTCGCCCTTCTGGGACAGCGTCATGGTGATGGCGGCGGTCAGGGTCGTCTTGCCATGGTCAACGTGACCGATGGTGCCGATGTTAACGTGGGGCTTTTTGCGCTCGTAACGTTCCTTAGCCATTGGAATTTCCTCCTTTATGTTCGCGTAAAACTGCGAAGGTATCTTCGCTGCTTTCCGGCGGCAGATGCGGTTGTGGAGCAGGCGATGGGAATCGAACCCACAAGGCCAGCTTGGGAAGCTGGAGTTTTACCACTAAACTACGCCTGCATGTCCCGCATCAAGCCTAACCAGACTTGTCAGACAAGGTATATTGTAAACATTTAAGACCGGATTGTCAAGCCTTTCGGACAATTTTTCAGCGCGATTATGAAAAAAGTTTGTTCGTACTGAAAAACTGTCCGAAATTTGTCTGTGATTTTTGGTTCATTCGATGAACATCGCGTCTCCGAAGCTGAAGAAGCGGTACTTTTTCTGTACAGCTTCGCGGTAAACGTCCAGCGCCGTCTCGCGCCCCATGAAGGTGCTGACGAGCATCAGCAGGGTGCTCTGCGGCAGGTGGAAATTGGTAATCAGGGCATCCACCGCCTTAATTTTCTTGCCGGGATAAATGAAAATCGCTGTGTCGCCCGCGCCGGGGTGCACGATACCATCCTCCGTCGCAACCGTTTCAATCGTGCGCACGGACGTTGTGCCGACACAAATCAGCCGTCCACCGCCAGCGCGGATGGCGTTGAGCGTGTTTGCCGCCTCCTCCGTCACCTGATACCACTCGCTGTGCATCACATGTTTGTCAACATCTTCCACCTGAACCGGGCGGAACGTCCCCAGCCCGACGTGCAGCGTCACCGGCACGATGGTCACGCCCTTGGCACGGATGCGTTCGAGCAGCTCCGGCGTGAAGTGCAGCCCCGCCGTCGGTGCAGCGGCAGACCCTTCATTTTTGGCGTAAACGGTTTGATAGCGGCTCTGATCCGCCAGCTTTTCGTGGATATACGGCGGCAGCGGCATCTCGCCCAGGCGGTCGAGCAGTTCCTCGAAAACGCCTTCATAATGGAAACGGACGATACGCCCGCCGATTTCCGGCACACTTTCCAGAATCTCGCATTTGAGCAGTCCGCCGCCGAAAACACACGTCGTGCCGGGCTTCAGGCGGCGTCCGGGGCGGACAAGCGCCTCCCAGTCCGTCTGATTTTTCCGGCGCAGCAGCAGCACCTCCACCGGCACGCCTGTATCTTCCTTCTCGCCCAGCAGACGCGCCGGGATGACCTTCGTCTCGTTGATGACCAGCGCGTCGTTCGGGTTCAAATAGTCAATAATATCGTAGAAATGCTTGTCCTCGCGCTCGCCCGTCGCGCGGTGTACCACCATCAGGCGGCTGTGGTCGCGCGGTTCGACCGGGGTCTGCGCAATCAGTTCTTCGGGCAATTCATAATCAAAATCGGATGTTTTCATAACAATTCACCTTATTTTCAATTGCATTAAATATTCGTTCCGCATCGCGCCGTCTTTCAGCACGAAAGCGTCCGGGTGGACGCCGACGACGCGGAAGCCGACCTTCTCGTACAGCGCCTGTGCGCGGCTGTTGCCCTCGATGAATTCCAGCTCGACCTGTCGAACCTCTGGGCGCGCTTTCGCCACGTCCACTAACTCCGTCAGCATTGCCGTCCCAAGCCCAAGACGCCAGTAGGCGCGGCGGATGCTGATAGCGACGTTCGCACGGTGGCGCATTTTCAGTCGCGTGGAAAAGTTGATATTCGCCACGCCCGCCAGCTGCCCGTCCACCCACGCGGTCAGCATCAGTTCGTTGTCATCCGCTGTAAGCCTCGTCAGAAACGTCCGCTCGCCCTCATCGGTCAGGCTTTGCCGTTCCTCCGGGTACGCCAGCAGGAACTCTGTCTCACCGCAAACGTCCAACAGAAAGCGAACCATCTCCGCCGCATCATCCGGGTGTGCAGAGCGAAGCAGAGCTGCGCGTCCATCCCTGCAAATTACTTCTCTTTCTTCACATTTCATGCTCACAGCTCCATTTTCAGCTGATTATTGCTTCCCTGCCCCGGCGGCGTGCGCTTCATGTGCTCCCACGCGGCGGGCGTGCACATTCTGCCGCGCGGCGTGCGCATCAGGAAGCCGAGCTGCATCAGGTACGGTTCGTAGACGTCCTCAATGGTCACGGCATCCTCGCCGGTTGTCGCCGCGAGGGTGTCCAGCCCGACCGGGCCGCCGCCGAATTTGTCCATCATCGTGCCGAGGACGGCGCGGTCTACCTTGTCCAGTCCCAGCTCATCCACGCCCTGCATGGCAATCGCCTCCCGCGCGACATCAAGGCTGATGACGCCGCCGCCGCGCACCTGCGCGTAGTCGCGGACGCGTTTGAGCATCCGATTTGCGATTCGCGGCGTACCGCGGCTTCGGCGCGCAATCTCCATGATGCCCGCTTCCTCCGCGTCAATCTCCAGAATCGACGCGCTTCGGCGGACGATTTGCGCCAGTTCCTCCGGCTTGTACATTTCCAGCCGGAAGAGAATGCCGAAGCGGTCGCGCAGCGGGGCGGACAGCTGACCCGCGCGGGTTGTCGCGCCAACGAGCGTGAATTTTGGCACGGCGACGCGAATCGACCGCGCGGTCGGGCCTTTGCCAATCATGATGTCGATGGCGAAATCCTCCATCGCGGGGTACAGCACCTCCTCCACCGAGCGGGAGAGGCGGTGAATTTCGTCGATGAACAGCACGTCCCCCTGATTGAGGTTCGCCAGAATTGACGCGAGGTCGCCGGGACGCTCAATCGCCGGGCCGGACGTAACGCGGATGTTCTGCCCCATTTCCGCCGCGACAATGGTTGCCAGCGTCGTTTTGCCCAGACCGGGCGGACCGTAGAGCAGCATATGATCCAGCGCGTCATGGCGGGTAAGCGCCGCCTGAATGTAGATGTTCAGGCTGTCCTTAACCGCCTGCTGACCGACGTACTCCCGCAGGGTATGCGGGCGCAATGTCGTCTCCACCGCGCTGTCTTCGGGCTGAAAGTCGCCCGTCACCAATCTCTCTTCCACTTTTTATCCTCACATTCCCGCCATTGCGCGCAGCGCCAGCCGAATCAGTTCATCCGCCGGGGCATCCTTGTCCTCCACATGCGACAGGGCATCGCGCGCCTCGATGGCGGAGTACCCCAGCGCCGTCAGCGCCTCGATGGCTTCGGCGAAATTATCCGCCGCCGCGCCTGATGTCGGCGTGGCCGTCTTGCCCGTCGGCTGATTGATATCCGCCTGCGTGACCTTATCTTTGAGTTCCAGCGCGATTCGCTGCGCCGTCTTTTTGCCGATGCCCGGCGCGCGGGAGAGGGCGTTGACATCCCCCAGCAAAATCGCGAGGTTCAAGTCGCGCAGGGGCATGGCGCCGAGCAGGCCGAGCGCGGTTTTTGCGCCGACACCGCTGATGCCCGTGAGCGAAAGGAAGAGCTGCTTTTCCTCCTTTGTTGCGAAGCCGAAGAGTTCCATCGCGTCTTCGCGGACGGAAAGGTAGGTATAGCAGCGCATTTTCTCGCCCATTGGGGGCGCTTCCTGCAAGGTGGTCATGGAGCAATTGAGCTGATAGCCGATGCCGCCAGCTTCAAGAACTAAGGAATTGGTCGTTTTTTCGCACACACGACCCTCGATAAATGCGTACATGGTGGTTATCTCCTTGGGCAAAAGAATAAAATCCGGGGAAAAAAGCTGGACAGTAACTAAAAAACTTCCAATAAAAAATCAAGAAGCATGGTGGTGCGCCCGAAGGGGTCAAGGGGGCGACCGCAGACTTCGTCTGTTTCCATTGCCCCCTTGTCGCCTCCGCAGAGGCGAAACCCTCTGCAACAATTAAAGACTGCTGTTTTTTCAGACAGCCAGCGTTGATTTTCCTACCAATCTGGTCATTGCCATACTTCCAGAGGGCAAAGAAAACGAACGAAGTTCGCGATCGCCCTCTGGACTCCTTCGGCGGTCGCCTCCCATGCAGATTGAACTGTATTGGAAGGCTTTTTAGTTACTGGCAGGGACGCTTCGCTGCCTGCGCCTTGTTGGCTGTTCCCTTTGAGTAGTTTTGACGAGCAACGGTTGGGGCGTTGCCCCAAACCCCACAAGGGGCGCCGCCCCTTGACCCTGCAAGGGGGAATCCCCCCTTGACCCCTCCGCGCGATTGAGTTGACTTCTTCGTCATACTCCTTCCGCGTGCTGCTCTTTTGGCTTTGCTTCGCCTTTTCCCCCCCTATTTCATCCTGAATTGTTCCTTCGCCGCGCCACACTGGCAATGCGTTATCGCACACGCAATCGCATCCGCCGCGTCATCCGGCTTCGGTATCTCCTTCATCCCCAGCAGCAGCTTCACCATCTGCTGAATCTGCTTCTTATCCGCCTTCCCATACCCCGTCACCGCCTGCTTAATCTGCATCGGCGTATACTCATACAGGCTCTCCGTATACTCCGCCGCGCTGATAATCGCCGCGCCGCGCGCCGCCCCAACCATCAGCGCCGTCGTGACGTTCCGCGCAAAGAACAGTTCCTCAAACGCCACGTCGTCCGGATGATAGATGTTCACGAGGTCGCGTACACCCAATTGCAGTGCCCGCAAGCGGTGCTGCATCGGCACACCCGCCTGCGTTTCCACACAGCCGTAGCCAAGCAGACGCATCCGCGCGCCCTGCGCCTCCACCACGCCCCAGCCCATCAGCGCATAGCCGGGGTCAATGCCTAAGACAATCATTGCGACCTCCTGTTATATAGATGGCGCTTCCGAACATAAACTCCATCTATTGCAGGGAAGTTTCGCCTCTGCGGAGGCGACAAGGGGGCATTCCGATTGCCCCCTTGACCCCTTCGGGCGACCTTCCGTTAAGATAGGATTCTATGTTCGCTCTTTATGATACCGCTTCTTTCGCCCCGTGTCAACCGAACACGCGAAATTCATACAACTTCTCCCCGCAAGGCTTGACGAATTCGCCGATTCACGGTACAATGAAGCAGATGGAAACCCCTTTCCCATTTTGCACGATTTCGGTACATTAACGAGGAGGAATTTTCCGATGAAGTATGTTCTTGGTATTGACCTTGGCACGTCCGGCACGAAAACGGTGCTGTTCGACCAGTATGGCACGGCGGTCTGCTCCGCGCTGGTGGAGTATCCGCTGTATCAGCCGCACAACGGCTGGGCAGAGCAGAAGCCGGAGGACTGGTATCATGCGGCGGTGGACACCATCCGCAGCGTGCTGACGAAGTCCGGTGTGGATAAGAAGGACGTCGTTTCGATGGGCATCAGCGGTCAGATGCACGGTCTGGTCATGCTGGATGAAGCAGGGAACGTCCTGCGCCCGTCTATTATCTGGTGCGACCAGCGCACGGCGGCGGAATGCGACCAGATTCACGAAATTGTTGGCCGCGATCAGCTGATTGCGATTACGGCAAATCCCGCGCTGACTGGCTTCACGCTGTCAAAGCTGCTGTGGGTGCGCAATCACGAGCCGGAAGTGTACGCCAAGTGCCGTCACATCCTCCTGCCGAAGGACTATGTGCGCTATATGCTGACCGGCGATTTCGCGACTGAAGTCAGCGACGCATCCGGGATGCAGATGCTGGATGTGCCGAACCGCTGCTGGTCGGAGAAGCTGCTGAACATGCTGAACATCGACCCGTCGCTGCTGGCGAAGGTGTACGAATCCTGCGAAGTGACGGGCCACATCTCCAAGGCGGCAGCGGAGCTGACCGGGTTGAGTGAAGACACGCTGGTCGTCGGCGGCGCGGGCGACAACGCGGCGGCGGCTGTCGGCACGGGTGTTGTCGAGGACGGGCGCGCGTTCACCACCATTGGCACGTCCGGCGTTGTGTTTGCCCACACGGACAAGCTCGCCATCGACCCCAAGGGGCGTGTGCACACGTTCTGCTGCGCTGTGCCGGGCGCATGGCACGTCATGGGCGTGACGCAGGCGGCGGGTCTGTCGCTGAAGTGGTTCCGCGACAACTTCTGCATGGCGGAGAAGGAAGCCGCCGCGCTCATGGGCGAAGACCCCTACAACCTGATGAACAAGCAGGCGGCGCAGTCCCCCATCGGCGCGAACAAGCTGCTGTATGCTCCCTACCTGATGGGCGAACGCACCCCGCACCTTGACGCGGACTGCCGCGGCATGTTCTTCGGCTTGAGCGCGATGCACACGCGCCGCGACCTGCTCCGCGCGGTCATGGAGGGCGTCACCTACTCTTTGAAGGACTGCCTGAATGTGCTGGCAGAAATGGGTGTTGCGCCCGAAACGATGCTGGCTTGCGGCGGCGGCGGCAAGAGTCCGCTGTGGCGGCAGATGCTGGCGGACGTGTTCCAGATGCCGGTTGCGACGACGGTGAACACGGAAGGTCCGGCGCTGGGCGTGGCAATTCTGGCGGGCGTCGGCGCGGGACTGTACGCGAGCGTGCCGGAAGCGTGCCGGGCGATGATTCATGTGAATCCGGCGCAGAACCCGATTGCGGAGAATGTGCCGCAGTATGAGAAGGTGTATGCGCTGTATACGAAGCTGTATCAGGCGAATAAGGGGCTGTTTAAGGAATTGGCGAAGCTGTAAGGGCTGATTGCTTCGGGACGCCAAAGCGCAGCACGCGGAAGGAGTATGGCAGCGAAACCAACTCAATCGCGCGAAGGGGTCAAGGGGCAATTGCCCCTTGCGGAGTCCAGAGGCGGCGCCTCTGGTGGGGCTTGGGGCAACGCCCCAACTGTTCCACGGGCGACCAGTTATGCCAAACGCGCTCAACAAAGGGCGCAGGCAGCGAAGCGTCCCTGCCAGTAACTTTGCGCGTCCGCAGACGCGCCCCCAACCTGCTCTTTCAACCTATTCAACATTGTCGCGCCAGATGGGTGCGACTGACCAGCATCGGGAGAAGTCGTTTTCTCTCGCTGCTGGTCTTTTTTGTTGCAGGGATTTCGCCTCTGCGGAGGCGACCAGAGGGCTTTGCGGTCGCCCTCTGGACTGCTTCGCAGCGCACACTCCCATAATTGATTTTGTTTGTTGCATGGAGAACCGCGTCTATGGGCATAATTCAGGCGCGCAAAATCCCCCCCATGCAAAAAGCCGCCGCGTTTTGCCCGCAGCGGCTATTGTTATCCACAAAGATTCCACATTTCTTGCACTTATTCCACATCCATGTCCTCGAATGCTTCCAGCCCCTTCTTTGCCTCCGCCTTCGCATCGCCGTGGCGGACGAAGCACATCGTGACAAAGCTCAGTGTGGAGAAAATTGCAGCATAAGGGAAAAGCACGCGGTAGTCGATGGCGCGCATCAAAGACCCCGCGGCAATCGGCGTGACGACCTGCGCAACCATCGAAAACGTGTAGTAGTAGCCCGTGAAGCGCCCGATGTCGCTACCGCGGCACATTTCCACCACCATCGGCAGAGAGTTGACGTTAATCGCCGCCCACGCCAGACCGACCAGGGCGAAAACGACGTACATCACCGGGGTGATGACGGTGGACGTGCAGGTAAGGACGAAGCCGAGCAGGAAGCAGAGCGTCAGCAGGGCAACGCCAAGCTGAATTGTCCGCTTGCGCCCGATTTTCGCTGCCAAAGCGCCAATCGGGATGTAGGAGCAAATCGCGCCCGCCGTCGCGACGAGCAGGCACGTTGATGCGCCGCCCAAGCCCTCGCCCATCACCTGCTCAATGTACTTCGTGAACCACGTCGTCACGCCGTTGTAGGCGATAAACCAGAGCGAAATGGACGCCAGCAGGAAGGTCAATGACCGCTTGACCTCCTTCGGCAGCACTTCGTTGCCCGATTCATCCTTCGCGGCGAGGTTCCAATCCGGGTGCTGCTTCTCCAGCGCGCGGTTCTCTTCGGACAGCCTCTTTTCCTTCACCGTCAGCGCCAGCACAAGCACCGATACTGCCATAATCAGCGACACGATGATAAACAGCGGCTGATAATCCACATGTCCCGCCACCTTGCGCGACGCGGGGTACAGCACTGCCGCCAGCGCCAGATACAGAATGCCGCCGACCGCGCCCATCAGGTTGATGACGGCATTGCCGCGGCTGCGCAGGGGCTTCGGGGTCACATCCGGCATCAGCGCCACCGCCGGGGAGCGGTACACGCCCATCGCAACGAGCAGCAGCGCCAGCGCCGCGATGAACAGCCCCAAAATCAGCGGCGAGGGCGACGCGGCATAGGCGTTGTCCAGCACAGGCAGCAGGTTCATCAGTATGACCGCCGCCGCTGTGCCGCCAATGATGTAGGGCATCCGGCGGCCAATGCGCGTGTTCGTCTTATCCGACAAAGCGCCGAAGAGCGGCAGCAGGAACAGCGCCAGCACATTATCCGCCGCCATGACCGCGCCCGCAATCGTCTCGTTCAGGTGGAAAGTATCCGTCAGAATCAGCGTCATCACGCTGTCATACATCTGCCAGAAGATGCAGATGGACAAGAACGCCAGACCGACCAGCATGGTACGCTTGGTGTTGAGCTTCACGGCAAATTTCGCCCCTTTATTGAATAATCCGTTCCAGTTTATCACGTTTTGCGCCGAATGTCCATGCGTTCACACAGATTTCGTTTTCCCTTTGCGGATTTCTTACGTTTGCGCATTTTTTCCTTTACGAAACCGATTTTCCGTTGTATAATAAGAAATGGTACTCGATAAAGAGGAGGCGAACGGAGCATGGAGACGGGCAAACGATGCCTGATTGTCGTGGACTACCAGAAGGACTTTGTGGACGGTTCTCTCGGCTTTGAGAGGGCAGTCACGCTTGACCACGGGATTGCTGAGAAAATCCGCCTGTATCACAGCCGCGGCGACGACGTGATGTTCACGCTGGATACGCACAATGACGACTACCCGACCACGCAGGAGGGGAAAAATCTCCCCGTGCCGCACTGCATCGCCGGAACGCCTGGACACCGCCTGTTCGGGGAAACAGCGGCGTGCCGCCAAAAGCAGGACATGGTGTTCTTCAAGCCGTCTTTCGGCTCAATGGAGATGCTCTGCTACCTGCGCACGCACCCGTATCAGGAAATTGAGCTGGTCGGCGTGGTAACGAACATCTGCGTGATTTCAAACGCCGTGCTGTGCAAGGCAGCGCTGCCGGAAGCACGCGTGTCCGTGGATGCGTCGCTTTGCGCGTCCAATGACGAGGCGCTGCACGAAAAGGCGCTCGATGTGATGCGCGGACTGCAAATCAATGTGACAAATTTCGACAAATAAGATAGAACAGGATGGGCAAAGCAATGGCAAATCGACCGCAGGAAAACCCGACGATGCTCTGTGATTTCTATGAACTCACGATGGGCAACGGCTACTACCGCAACGGTTTCTACAAGCGCAATGTGTATTTCGACGTGTTCTTCCGCAACGTGCCTGACGGCGGCGGTTTCGCGATTGCCGCGGGGCTGGAGCAGATTGTCGAGTACATCCAGCAGCTGCATTTCTCCGATGATGATATTGCTTATCTGCGCGGCAAGGGGATCTTCGACGAGGGCTTCCTCAATTACCTCAAGAATTTCAAGTTCCACGGCGATATTTACGCCGTCCCGGAAGGCACGCCCGTGTTCCCCGGCGAACCGCTGCTGACCGTCCGTGCGCCCGCGATTGAGGCGCAGCTGATTGAGACGTATCTGCTGCTGGAGATTAACCACCAGTCGCTGATTGCAACGAAGGCGAACCGCATCGTCCGCGCGGCGCAGGGACGCGCTGTGCTGGAATTCGGCTCCCGTCGCGCACAGGGCGCGGACGGCGCGGTCATCGGCGCGCGCGCGGCGTACATCGGCGGCGTGGCAGGCACGGCGTGCACGCTGACGGACGTGCTCTACGGCGTTCCGGCGGGCGGCACGATGGCGCACTCGTGGGTGCAGATGTTCCCGACGGAATACGACGCCTTCAAGACCTACTGCGAGCTGTACCCCGACAACGCGACGCTGCTGGTTGACACCTACAACACGCTCAAATCCGGCGTGCCGAACGCTATCCGCGCGTTCAAGGAGATTCTGCTGCCGCGCGGCATCACCAATTTCGCCATCCGTCTGGACTCCGGCGACATTTCGTATTTATCCAAGAAGGCGCGCAAAATGCTCGACGAGGCGGGCCTGCCGAACTGCAAGATTACCGCGTCGAACTCGCTGGACGAATACCTCATCCGCGACCTGATGATGCAGGGTGCGCAGGTGGACACCTTCGGCGTGGGCGAACGGCTGATTACGAGCAAATCGAACCCCGTTTTCGGCGGCGTGTACAAGCTGGCGGCGATTGAGGATGACGAGGGCAACATTATCCCGAAAATCAAGGTCAGTGAGAACACAGCAAAGATTACCAACCCGCACTTCAAGCGCCTGTACCGCCTCTACGACCGCGAAAGCGGCAAGGCGATTGCCGACGAGCTGACCCTGCGCGACGAGGTCATTGACCCGACGAAGCCGCACGTCATCTTCGACCCGAACGCGACGTGGAAGACTAAGGAATTGACCGACTTCACCGTCCGCGAACTGCAAGTGCCGATTTTCCAGAACGGCGAACTCGTCTACGAGCTGCCGGAACTGAACGACATCAAGGCATACTGCCGCCAGCAGATTCACACACTGTGGGACGAAGTGAAGCGCTTCGAGAACCCCCACACCTACTACGTTGACCTCTCCCAGAAGCTTTGGGACGTCAAGCGCGGACTGCTGGAAGCCGCAAAATGCTGATTTTCCCCTTCGTATCGCGATAAGGAGGCGTTTTCCATGCGCGTAGAGCAGCAGAATCACCGGCTCATCATCCACGATGGCAGAAGCGAATGCTGGATTGACCCGTGGGGCAAGGACAGCCTGCGCGTGCGCATGAGCGCCGAGCCGGGCATGGACGACCACGACTGGGCGCTGACCGAACCGGTTGAAGCGACGGACGTCGTCATCCGCAGCGAAGTCATCGACACGACCGATCCGTGGTACAAAGGCGATGAGTGGGCGAAGTACCACCAAACCGGCACGGAATGGACGCTGACGAACGGCAAAATCACCGCGAAAATCTCCGCCGAGGGGTGGATTACGTTCCTGAACCAGCGCGGTGAGGTGCTGATGGCGGAATATTGGCGCAACCGCGACCGCATCAACCGCTACTGCGTCCCGCTGCGCGTTCCGGCGCGTGAACTCAAGCCCATCCCCGGCGGCACGGATTTCTTCCTCACCGCGCGCTTCGAGGCGTATGACGACGAGATGATTTTCGGCATGGGGCAGTATCAGGATCGCCATTTGAACAAGAAAGGCTCTGTGCTGGAGCTGGCGCACCGCAATTCGCAATCAAGCGTGCCGTTCTTCGTGTCCAGCCGCGGCTATGGCTTTCTGTGGAACAATCCGGCAATCGGTACGGCGGCGTTCGGCACGAATGTGACGGAGTGGTCGGCAAAATCCACCAAAAAGCTGGATTATTTCATCACGGCGGGCGACACCCCGGCGGACATCGAAGCGAACTACACCGCCGCGACTGGGCGCACCCCTATGATGCCCGAATACGGCATGGGCTACTGGCAGTGCAAGCTGCGCTACCGGACGCAGGAGGAACTGCTGTCTGTCGCGCGCGAAATGAAGCGCCGCGGGCTGCCGCTGGATGCCATCGTCGTCGACTTCTTCCACTGGACGCGGCAGGGTGATTTCCGCTTTGAGCCGCGGGACTGGCCGAATCCGCAGGCGATGGTGGACGAATTGAAAGCAATGGGCGTGGAGACGGTTGTATCCGTCTGGCCGACCATCGACGAAAAGAGCGTCAACTTCGGTGAAATGGCAGAGCGCGGCTTGCTGGTGACGGCTGACCGCGGCAACGCGATTGTCATGACGTGGATGGGCAACACGTTTTTCTTCGACGCGACGAACCCGGAAGCGCAGGCATTCGTCTGGGAGCAGTGCAAGAAGAACTACTACCAGTATGGCATCCGCTGCTTCTGGCTGGACGAGTCCGAGCCGGAATACGGGCCGTATGACTTTGACAACTACCGCTATTACGCCGGCCCTGCCCTGCAATGCACGAACACCTACCCCGTCGGCTACGCAAAGTGCTTCTACGATGGATTGCGCGAAGCGGGCGAAACGGAGATTCTGTCGCTTGTGCGCTGCGCATGGGCGGGCAGCCAGAAATACGCCGTTCTCACTTGGTCGGGCGACATTTCCTCCACTTTCCGCGCGATGCGGGAGCAGCTGCAAGCGGGTCTGAGCATGGGCATGGCAGGCATTCCGTGGTGGACGAGCGACATTGGCGGCTTCCTCGGCGGTCAGGTGGATGACCCGGCGTTCCGCGAGCTGCTGGTGCGCTGGTTCCAGTGGGCGTGCTTCTGCCCGGTCTTCCGGATGCACGGCGAGCGCAGCCCGTGGTATGAGCGCGAGCAGGAGTACATTGGCGACGTGCGCCAGCTGACAAGCGGTCAGAGCAACGAAGTCTGGTCGTTCGGCGACGAGGTGTACGAGATTCTGCGGAAGTACCTGTTCGTGCGTGAGCGGATGCGCCCGTACATCCGCGAGGTGATGCGCGCCGCCCACGAGCACGGCGACCCAGTCATGCGTCCCCTGTTCTACGGCTTCCCGGCGGATAAAGCCGCTTGGTCTGTGGAGGATGAGTACCTCTTCGGCGCGGATGTGCTGGTTGCCCCGGTGCTGGAAGCGGGCGCAAGGATGCGCGACGTGTATCTGCCCGCAGGGGCTGACTGGGTGGACGCCGCGACGGGCGCGGAATACGCCGGCGGACAGACCGTGCGCATGGACGCGCCGCTGGACACCATACCCGTGCTGATTCGCAAGGGCAGCGGGGTCAGGGTGTATTCGGACGACTGATATTGATATATGAAGGCGGCGCATGTGCGAAGGAATGCACATGCGCCGCTATTTATTGCAGAAGTCAATCTTTCCACCGATACACTCTCTTCCGCCCCGCCGCGTCCACCGTCGATACGGCGATGTCCCCGCACCCTTCCGGCAGAACGCAGAACCACGGCAGTTCCGGCTGTTTCCGGCTTCGGCGGAAGCGCTGCATCACTTGCAGCCCCTCCGGCGTGATTTTGCCCACGCTCCAGCTTTCCAGTGTGTCCAGCTGCTGCTCGGTCTTCGGGAAGGATGGGTGCGCGGCGTGGAAGCCCGTCAGCAGCAGCATCCCGCCGTGGCCGTTGTACTCCCCTTCCAGCGGCGTTTCGTCCATCGTGCAGGGGCAGTCAATCGTCAGGTCGCTGCACTCCAAGCGGCTCGCTGTCGTCAGAATCGCCTCCGGGCTCTTGTCCACGCCGACAAAGCGGCAGCCCAGCGACTGCGCGGCTTCCATCGCCGTGCCGCTTCCGCAGCACAAATCCGCCACCATGTCGCCTTCGCGCACGACGGGCAGCAGCAGGCGTTCCAGCAGCTTCAGGGGCTTCTGCGTCGGGTAGCCCGTGCGCTCCGGGTCTTTCTGCTGCAAGTGGCTGATGTCGCTCCACACGTCGCCCGGATATACCGGCGCATCATCGTAGTAGCGGTAGACCTTGCCGCCGGTGGTGATTTGGCTGTAACTCCGCCCGTCCTCGTCCACGCAGCGGCGCATGTGGTTCTTGCGGTGCTCCGCGCGCACCAGCGGAACGCGCCGCAAGTCAAAGTGGTAGTCCTTCGAGCGCGCGTAAAGCAGGATGGTATCGTGCTTGCGGCTGAAGTATTTCTTCGCGCGCCCGCCGCTCTCGTAGCTCCAGACGATTTCGTTCAGGAACATATCCTCCCCGAAGATCTCGTCGCACAGTAAGCGGGCATACGCGCTCGTCCGCCAGTCCAGATGCAGATACAGCACGCCCGTCGGTTTCAAGAGGTCTTTCGCGCACTCAATTAGCGAACGCAGCAGTTCCAGATATTCCTTCGTGTCGGCAAAGCGGTCGATATACGCCGGATATTCAGGCATCGGGCGACCCGTTTTCCAGCCGGACGTACCGAAGCGGCGGCGGCGTGTGAACGTCTCCCCCGTCATGAACGGCGGATCAATATACACCGCCTGCACCTGCCCCGCCAGCGCTGACAGCGCGGGCTGCTGCTGGTAAACATCCCCGCACAGGAGCAGATTTTGCCCCGATCCGGTGATTTCCCGCGAGATTTCTACCGCCTCAAACATGTTCCTTCCTCCCGCGATACTGCGCCCGAAGCGCCTTTAATTCGTCCTGCATGTCCGTCAAACGCCGCAAATGCGCCGCCTGCTGATCGTCCTGCGCAAGCAGATTCGCCGCCTGACGCACTGCCGCGACAAAATCCTGCGAAAGGGCGCTTTTCCCCTGCCGTGCCAGCGGACAGACCGATTGCGCCGCCGCATCCGTCGCGATTTTCACGCCATCAGGGCGCAGGAGCATCACCAGCGGAAACATTCGGCACGCCAGCGGACGATTCGCGCGGCTGCATCGCCCCTCGCAGACGAGAATCGTCCCGTGCGGCGAATCCACGAGCGTAAAGCCTTCTTCGCCGCGATACATTTCCGCCTCGCCCGGAAACAGCAGCATCCCCGTCTCCTCGCCGGGATGCGTTTGGCAGCACGCGCCGCCGCATACCAGCCCACAGTCCGTTTGCAGCGGGGTAATTTCTTCCAGCAGCTTTCGCGCCGCCACGAGCGATTCGGGAAGCATTCTCTCATCCTCCTGATGATTCTTGTCCTTATTTTACAACATTCTGCCCATTCTGCATAGCCCCTTGCAAACTTTTATCCCCCAAAAAGACAAAATGCCCGCTGATTTTCACCAGCGGACACCGTGGATTTTGCAATTACGCTTCCGGCGTTGCCACAAGGAAGCAGTAGTCATTCAGTTCCCCAGACTCTTCGGAGAAAAAGTTGTAGAACGTGAAGTTGTACAGGAAGCGCTCGGCGGCATACACGCCATAGCCATCCTGATTGTGGTCGGTGGTGTCGTAGGGGTCGGCGACGATAATCACGTCATCCTGCGTGGTTTCCGTGCCCATCGTGTCGTAGCCGATGATGACCTGCCAGTGGCCGCCCCAGTCGTTCCAGCCAATCATGATGGGGTTGCCCGCCGCCAGCTGCTGCTGGATGTACTCGAAGGTGAAGATATCCGCAACTTCCTCGCCCGCGTCGATGGCGGAGTAGCAGTTGAATCCGCCCACGCCGTTAAAGATATCCACCATTTGGCTCATGCTGGTCGCGCCGGGCTTGTCGCCAATCGTGCCGCGCAACTGCGCCAAGGTCTGCTCGTTGTAGTCGCCGAGTTTGCCGTACCAGTTCATCACCATCAGGGCGCTGACAACGCCGCAAGACCATTCGCTCGTCTGCTGCATGGTCTGGAAATGCGGCAGGATGGTCAGCGTGTCGGTCGAGGTCATGTTGTAGAAGTCCAGACGGCTGAAGTACGGGCTGTCCACATGGTCGCCCGCGCGTTCAACGCTATCCGCGCCGTCTTCCGGGCTGAGATCCACCGCGTAGGGAATCTTCATCTCGTCGGAGTAGTTGCCGTGCGTTTCGTCCGCCAGGGCCGCGACGCTCAGGAGCATCGCCAGAGACAGGAGCAGGGAAAGGAACTTCTTCATGGGGGTCGTCCTCCTAAAAAGTATTTCGTCGCAGGCTGGCTGGGTAAAATGGGTACGAAAAAAGGTGATGTTTGCACAGCACACACCACCCCGAAAGCATCTTTTCAGAAAGCGTTCGGAGATAAGGATAGGTTGTCAGAGTCAGCAGCAATTCCTTGCGGGACTGCCTCAAGTAAAGACTTACTTTTACTACTCTTATTGACCATTTCACAAGTTGCTGCGCGTCGTGACGCACAAGGGAAACCCGGTGAAACTGAGCTTTGAACTCATACGGCTTCCAAATGGAGCGAACCCGCATGGGGAAACCGTATAATCAATGAGATGCAGCGAAAGCTGCGTGCGAGTTTATACCCCGCATCGGCATTTGACCCGGCTGTCCGTTCGGCCTTGCGCCCCTTGCGGGACGGGTCAGTGTCTTTTACCCAGAATGACTCTCTGTTATTTTCAGATGAATCTGAAAATAGCAGCATTCCTTATCTGCGACGGGGTCGATTATACCGAAAGTTACCCCGCTTGTCAATACTTCCCGAAATATTTTTGTCGTTATTTGAACGTAATCGTCGCGGTGAGGATTTCCTTCTGCCACTGCGTCGCCTTGCCATCCTTGCCGAACGCGCCGACGCGGCATTCCAGCTGCACTTCGCAGGATTTCAGATGGCTCGTGTCCGCCTCGGTCAAATCCACCTGAAAGCCTGCCGACACCGTGCCGTCCGGATTCTGCGTCAGGAAGGCACCGATAAGCGGTGTGTCCGTTGTCTGACCGTTGACTTTCAGGAATTGCAGGGTTGGCGCAGCTTCCATGCCAATAGGCACGAGCGTCTTGCCGTTCTGCTCCGCCCATTCCGCCCACGAAATGCCGCTGGGGTCGAGTTTTGCGTCGACTGGGGTCGTTAAACGCACTTCATGCTCCATGTCAGCTTCCACCGCGACCAGCTGCACACTTTCATCCGCGGAAATGACGGCAGACGCGAACAGCTGCCCGGTTTCCGGGGAGTAGATGCCATCCTGCACCGTGAAGGTCACGCCGCCGATGGTCAGGCTGTCTTCCGAAGTACCTGCCTTGCCCGTCAGCAGCCCCAAGTGGTCATCCGCTTCGTTCTCGATGGGATGCCCCGCGTTCCAGACCAGTTCCGTGTGCGTGACGACCGCTGCATACGCCGTCGTCAGCACCAGCACAAGCGCCGCCGCCAGCACCATCGCGCGCCGCGGGAACGCCACATGCCGGCTCTCCTCGCCCTTGGGAAGCGACGCCGCAACCCGCTGGCGGAAGCTATCCGGCGTGTCGCCATAGGCGCGCTGCCATTTCTCCTGCTTCGTTTTATTCATCTTCCAACAGCTCCTTCAACTCGTCGGACTGCCGCAGCTTCTCTCTGCCGCGGTGCAGTCGGCTCTTGACTGCGCTCTCCCGTATGCGCAGCGTGCGGGCAATGGTGCGAATGTCCATGCCCTCCATGTAGTGCAGGACAATCGGCAGGCGCAGTGTGTCCGGCAGCGCGGTCAGGGCGCGGCACAGCATTTCGTCCGCATTCTGTGCTTCCCATTGCGCCGGCTGATTTTCCCCGACTTCCGCCATCGGGATGATTCGGCGGCTTCGGCGCATGATGGCATAGCACTCATTGATGAGGATGCGCGTCAGCCACGTCTCCATGTACTGCTCCTGCCGCAGCAGGAAGCGCCCGCGCCACGCCTTTTCCAGCGCGGACTGCACGGCATCTTCGCGGTCAGCCTCGCAGCGCAGCAGTGTGCAGGAGACGCGGTAGAGCCTGTCCTGCATCGTCAGCACACGCTGGGTGAATTCCGTCTGCGTCACTGCGCTTTCCCTCCTTTCCGCCTGTTAGATGGGGAAGAATGCAAAAGGTTGCGGGGGAAGATGAATTTTTTTCTTGCTGATGGGCAGCGCCCCTTGGGTTCCCCCATAAACACGCGGGCACAGCATGAAAATGCGCTCAACTGAATCGCGCGAACGGGAGTCCAGAGGGTCGAAGACCCTTTGGCGGGGTCAAGGGGCAGCGCCCCTTGGGTTCCCCCATAAACACGCGGGCACTGCATGAATGTGTCACCAACTCAATCGCGCGAAAGGGTCAAGGGAGGAACTCCCTTGCAGCGCCCCTTGGGTTCCCCCTATAAACACGCGGGCACTGCATGAATGTGTCACCAACTCAATCGCGCGGAAGGGTCAAGGGAGGAACTCCCTTGCAGCGCCCCTTGGGTTCCCCCAAAAAACAAAACAGGGCGGAGGATTGCTCCTTCCGCCTGTCCGCGTTTCGTGCGGGAAGTCAAGATGGAAAATGTGAATTACGCCTCAAAAAACGGCAGCACTGCCGCCGATGCCGCTTCTTCATCCGCGCCATCGCAGACGAGGAACATCTCATTCTGCTCGTCCGCATCCAGCGACAGCAGCCCCAGCATCGACTTGGCATTGACAACCTTCTGATGGCGGCGGATCATCACGCGCGCGTCAAAGCGGCTGGCGGTTTGCACCACCTGCGCGGCAAGGGTGCGGTTCAGCGGCTGATGATTCGGAAAGGTAATCGGCTTGACAATCATGAATATAGCCTCCTTGATTCGGCTTTTGCTTCGCCTTTAGTGTATCACAACATGGCGAATAATGCAAGAATCGCACATAAAAAGTACATTCCCGTTATTTGTCCGGCTTCTGTTCAGCGGCTTCCTTGCGGTCGGCTTCCTCCGCCTGCTGAATCAGCAGCATCAGGCGGCGCATCCGGTGGTTGACGGCGGATTTGGACAGCGGCGGATCAAGCTGCGCGCCAAGTTCGGTCAGCGACAAATCGACATTCTCCAGCCGAAGCCGCGCGATTTCCTGCAAGGCGGGCGGAAGCTCCCGCAAGCCATGCGCAATCGTGTACCAGCGAATCGCGCTGACCTGCTGCTGCGCGGCGTTGAGCATCTTCTCCGAATTATGCTCGTCGCAATTGATGGCGCGGTTTGCCGCCCCGCGCGCCTGCTTGCGGATGCGCACATCCTCCAGCGCGAACACGCTGCCCGACGCGCCCATCAGCGCCAGACAATCCGAAATCTGCTGCGCACCCTTCAAGTACAGCACGGTCTGCCCCTTGCGCTGGAACGTGTGCACAGGCAGCTCCGCCTTCTCCAGCACTCGTGTCAGCTCGCGCACAAGCCCCGGTTCACTCGCGGTAATCTCAAAGTGATAGTCCTTGTCGGGCGATGTCATTGTCCCCGCGCCGAGAAATGCCGCCCGCAGGTACGCCCGGCGGCAGCACTGGCGCGTCAGGTGATGGCGCACAATCGTCCGCCGGTACGACACCACGCCGTTTTCGTCCTTATCAATCAGGTGGAGTGCCAGCATCAGGCGCTGCGAGTCTTCATCGCCGATGGTCAGCACGCAGGTGCGCCGTCCGCCCAATCGCGCGTGCTGGACGTAGTGCAGGCGCGGCGTAATCGCCATGCGCGCGGTCAGCAGGCGGAAAATCCGCCGCGCCAGCGCCGTGCTCTCCACGCGGTACTGCACCTGAACACGTCCGCCGCCGTGGAACGTCAGTGACCCGCTGGTGCGGTAGAGCGCCGCCAGTTCGCTGAGCATACAGCAGTTTTTCCCCAGTTCCAGTCGGCAGAGTTCATCCTTGACCGTGGCAGAAAACGACATTTACTGCACCTCCGGCCTTTCCTTCCAGTGCGCCTGCTCCAGTTCCAAGTCGCGATGGGTAACGCTGATGGCATAGCCCTGCTCACGCAAAAACGCCGCAAGCGCCTCGCAGATGGCAACGCTGCGGTGTGCGCCGCCCGTGCAGCCAATGGCAATCGACAAGCGGTGCTTGCCCTCCTCCTGATAGTGTGGAATCAGGAACGTCAGCAGGCTTTGCATTTTCGTCATGAACTCCTGCGTCACAGGGTGACCCAAGACGAAGTCGCGCACGTCCGCATCCAACCCGGTATGCCGCCCCAGCCCCGGAATGTAGAACGGGTTCGGCAGAAAGCGCACATCAAACACAAGATCCGCCTGCATGGGCAGCCCGCGCTTATAGCCGAAGGAGTTCATCTCAATGTGCATGGCGTCAGGCTGACTGTCGCCGCTTAAAATCATTTCGAGCTTCTGGCGCAATTGCCGCGGCTTCAAGACAGAGGTGTCAATGATGTAATTCGCTGTTTCACGCAGGGGCTGCATGATGGCGCGTTCCTTGCCAATCGCCTGAATCAGCGACACGTTCTCCCCCGCCAGCGGATGGTCACGGCGCGTCTCCTTATAGCGGCTGACGAGCACGTCATCCGACGCTTCAAGGTAGAGCGTTTCGATTTGATAGCCGAGCTGGCGGCTCTCGGCAATCAGGTCGCTGACCGATTTTGCATCGAAGAATTCGCCGCTGCGCACGTCCACCGCCATCGCAACGAGGGGGCGGTGGAGCGCCGATTTCTCGATGGCTTCCATCATGCGGAACATCATATTCGGCGGCAGATTATCCACGCAGAACGCGCCCATATCTTCCAAATAGCGGTTGACGGACGTTTTGCCCGCGCCGCTCAAGCCTGTTACCACGAGAAAACGCATGATGAAACTCCTCCTTTGTTGCGATCGGCGCGGAATGCACGCATAGCTGCTGTGCTTTCAGCAGGATAACGATGATTTTCCTGATTTTTCCGTTGCAAGAAACATCCTTGTTCCCCTTACACCTGCTCCACAGGTGCATCTTCGCCAAGAATCTTGATTTCAGGCTCCAGCTTGACGCCCTTCTGCCGGTAGACGACGCGCTGGACGTGTGCCATCAAGGCAAGGAAATCTTCGGCAGTGCCGCCGCGGTTGATAAGGAAACCGGCGTGCTTTTCGCTCACCTGTGCGCCGCCGATGCGCGCTCCCTTCAGGCCGCACTCATCAATCAGCTGCGCAGCGAATGCGCCTTCCGGGCGCTTGAACGTACTGCCCGCGCTGAAAAAGGTCAGCGGCTGCTTTTCGGCGCGGCGGCGGTTGAAATCCACCATTTCCGCAAGCAGGTCTTCGCGCTGACCCGGCGGCAGCTGGACGGTGACGTGCGTAATAATCTTGTTTTCCTTCATCAGGCGCGAAAAACGGTAGCCGAAATGCAGGTCAGGGCGGCTGTAACGGAACGGTTCGCCCGCCATGTTGTAGCCCTCAACCAGCGTCACCACTTGACTCATTTCGCCGCCGTACGCGCCCGCGTTCATGTACACACCGCCGCCAATCGTCCCCGGAATGCCGCTGGCGAAGGTCAATCCGCCAAGGTCGCAGTCCGCCGCCGCCATCGACAGGCTCGACATCATCGTGCCTGCCTGTGCGCGAATGCGGTCGCCGTTCACTTCCACACCGCGCAAATTGCGGCAAATGCGAATCACCAATCCGCGGATACCGCCGCTGCGCACAAGCAGATTGCTGCCATTGCCGATGACCGTAACAGGCACGTCCAGTGCCCTCGCGGTCTCAATCAGCAGCGGAATTTGCGCTGGGTCGTCCGGATTTGCCATCAAATCCGCCGGGCCGCCCAAATGCAGCGTCGTATAGCGCGCCATATCCGCGTTTTCTTCCAACTGGAGGGTGGGCGCGGCGTTTTTCAGCCGGAGCGTCAATTCACGCAGAGTGCTTTCACGCATGTGCATTCCTCCCCTTTCCTATTTTACACGATATTTTCTTTCTTCACAAGATGGAACGTCACTTTCTCCTGTGATTTCTATGCGATTTCGCCGGTGAATATGCTCATCCGCAAAAAAGGCTGCGTCCACGTTCCTGTGGAACACAGCCGGAAAGTATTAGACTTCCATCGCCTCAAAGCGCCGACACCATGTGTATTTGCTGATAGCGCTCGACAGCGCGTTCGGGCAGTAGTAATTCAGCAAATCGCGGATGTAGGGCGGCATCACCTGATTATACTTGACCTCCAGAATGATGTCGTTGTTATCAAACGGCGGCACGGTCGCCACGGCGGGGTTGAACAGGTCGATGCTGTTCATGCCGGAGCGAAGCTGCTTATCAAACGTGATGCGCACCTCTTCCGCCGGATGCAGATACGCCTCGCGCACATAGTCAACAATGACGACCGGACGCAGGAGCTTGCACGTCATTTCGCGATAGAGGTCGGACAGCAGGCCGTAGCGCGTCTGTTCCAGCCCAGTCGGATCGCAGGCAATAATTTGCTCCGCCAAATCGCGCGGAATGCCCAGACTGCGCTTGGAAATCAAGCTGCCGACTTTCGTCTTGCACTCCAGCTTGATGTTCGTATCGCGCATGTTGTAGATGCGGATGCGATACTTGTCGCGGTTCTGGTCGCCGTCCATCTTGTCGAAGTAGGCGTCATTGAAGATGGTATCGAAGTACAGCGAACGAATGTGATATTCGTTGTTGACATCACCGTTCGGGTCGCGCCACAGCACACGGTCAAGCTGGCGCGACAGTACCTGATACTGCATCTCGTTGATGAAAAATTTCAGCTCATGCCGAAGAGGGATATTGCGAGCCATGGCTTTCGCCCCCTTCTGATGGTTAAGTCCCTGCTTCCGTCTGGCACGCCACGAGCGTCGCGTCATGCACGCCCTCGATGCCCAGCATCAGCGCCACCAAATCCTGCTTGTTGTCCAGCCGAACCTCCCACGTCATTTCCGCACCGGAGCGGGTCATCGTCTTGGAGCGCAGGCGGCGGTTCTTCACGCTGCGGCGCATCATCTGGTCAACGTCGTATTCCGCCTCTTCATCATAGTGAACAACGAGCAGGTAGGAGTTCGGCGTCGTGAAATGCACGAAAGTGAGCAGGAAGATAATCGCGGCAATCGCCGCCGCGACGACGAGCGCAATCGCATAGAGCTTTGCGCCGAGGAGGATGCCCATCGTCAGCGCCCAGAACATATAGGCGGTGTCCATTGGGTCTTTGACCGCCGTGCGGAAGCGGACAATCGACAGCGCGCCCACCATGCCCATCGACAGCGCGACGTTGGACGAAATGCACATGACGACCGGGGTCGTAATGAGCGTCAGCATCGCCAGCGTCATGGCGAACGACGGGCTGTACAGCACACCGCGGAAGCACCGCTTGTACACAAACGCAATCAGCAGACCGACGAGCAGCCCCAGCACCAGACCCAGCACAATTTCAAACGGCGCAATCGCGCTGAACTGATCCGACAATGCACTCCTAAGCTGCTCCATAATGCCATTGGACGTAGATGTCACGTTGAGGGTTCCCATCCGTTTTTTCCTCCTATCAATACCGTTTTTTCATTATATCATGTTTTTAAGGGAGACGCAAGGGGGAGACTTCGTCTCGTCTCATCGCCCCTTGACCCCACCAGAGGCTCTGCCTCTGCAAGGGACTTCGTCCCTTGACCCTTTCGCGCGATTCAGCTGGTGACACTTTCATACAGCATGCGCGTGTTTATCCGGGAATGGATTAGCACAACTATGGATAACCCCTAAAGTTGCGGTGCCGAAGGGGTGGAGGGGGCGATCGGAAAGCCCCCTCCTCGCGCCCTCAGGCGCGAAACCCCTGCGGATTAGAGCACCGCATCATCCGGATAATCCGGCTGCGGGCCGAACAGCTCCTCCATCTCCGTCTTTGTCAGCTTGAACTCATCCTTGATGAAATCCCACAGGCGATGCGGGCGCACCTTCAAAGTGTTGTACAGTCGATTCACGCGGCTCTCCCAGTAGGTATACGCGCCGTCAATCGTCGTCGGCACTTCGCTGGTCACCGCCTTGTCGTTCAACTCGCCCCAGCGTTCCCAGTGGTTCTTCATCTCCGGCTGAATTTCCGCCACCACGCCGTCCAGCACCTGCGTCATGTACTCCGTCGTAAAGGTCTTGTACACATCCGCCAGCTTTTCGAGGAACTTGCGCTTGTAGTCGGGATGTTCCAGCAATTTCAGGAAAATCGTGTTGTCGATTTTCTGTTCGCCCATGCCCTTGACCTTTAGGTAGCTCCACGGGCTGTTGAACTTGGAGCTGTACAGCCCGTAGTCCGCATCATACCAAATCCACTTCCACTTGCTGCCTTCCTGATGCAGACGGTAGTAGCGGATGTTGCCGATGTCGGAGTTGCCCACGAACATTTCCAGCGCCATGTATTCAAACAGGTTGTCCACATCCACGTTGTCAAGGATGTACTGCAAATCATCCGGATTTGTCGCTGGGCTGCCCGCCTTGATTTTCTTCAGCATCGCGCGGTATGCCTTGTTCGAGCCGAAGTTGACCGTGCCGTTTGCTTCGAGGATGTCCATTTCATCCGCCTGATCAAGCGGAAGCCCTTCAAACTGCGCGATGAAGAAGCGGTCAACACGTTCACGCAGGTTCATATGACCCCAGTACTGTCCATTGAGGAAAACCGTTACGGGCTTCCACGCCTGATGAATCACCTGCGTTCCATACGCGTCAAGCAGGCGCGACTGGAAACCGTCCAGCAGGCGCGTGGACATGGCGTCGTTGCCGGAATTGCGCAGGACGAGCGACTTATACTCCGTGTAGGGGCGGTCATCAAAGAGTGCAGCGGCGAACGTCTTGCTGCCGTAGAGCGACTTGGCGCGCAGCTTCATGGATTTCTGCGGCATATCCAGCGAGTAGTTGCCAATGAGACCGATGGCAACGCCTTGGCTGATCAGCTGCGTGCCGTCTACGTCGTAATACTCCATGTAGCCTTCGCGCGGCGTTTTGCCATACTGGCGGTAAATCGTGTTCTTGAAGGGAATGCCGCCGGACTTGTCGATGTTCGGGCCTGCCGCAAGCATACCGTTCTCTTCATTCCAGAGTTCATCCGGGTCAACGGTGATGCAGACAATCGGCGTTGTGTAGTACGTTTCCATCAGATACGTCCCGGTCGTCACGGTACTCGCCCTATACAGCGGGTTCGCCGGGAACGCGCGGGCGCGGAGCGTCGTGGTGTGGGTAAAGGTGATATCCTGCCCCGTGTACAGGTAGCCCTTGTCCTGCGTGGGGGTAGAACCATCGGTGGTATAGTAGACAGTTGTGTTCGCGGGAATCGTGAAGCCCGCCGTGACCGTTCCGTAATGCTTGCCGGGCTGGAGGGTCAGTTCCGGCGCATCGGCATAGCCCAGGAACGTGTCATTGCCGTTCTGCGCGCCCGCAGTTGCCATGTCGTAATAAAAAAAGCCCTCGCGCCCGATGCTCCGGCCGTAGGACACATTTGTTGGAATCTCCGGCAGCACCACTTTGTCCAGTATTTTTCCCGTCGGATCCGCCAGCACCAACACCTCGCCGCCGCTCTTTTTCAGCTTGAAGGAGGTGTGCAGTTCGCCAGCGTTGCTCAGGGACGTATCGCCGTCGCACCAGATGACCTTGTACTCACCCGGATTGATGGTCGTTCCCTGTGGAAACTGCCATTTTCGTGCGCGTCCAATATTGTCGGACAGCCCGTAGCCGGACAAATCGACTGCCTGATTGGAGGAGTTGTAGATTTCCACCCAGTCGGTGTATCCGCCGGAGGGCGCCTTGACCGCCGTATCGTTGGATGCCATAACTTCTGTTACATACACGCCTGTTGGGTTGAGGGAGCGGAGGATGGAATCCATCCTGCTCGCTCCCTCCTGCGTATTCGGCAGACCGGGCGTCGGGTTCTGGGTGATGATGAACACGCCGTTTTCGTTGCGCGCATAGGACGCATCCTTCGGCACGTTATCCAGCGTCACGCGGTCAACAAGCCGTCCGCGGCTGTCCGACAGCACCACATTATCATGCTCCGCGCTGAGGCGGAAGTTCGCGTGCGGCACGGCGTTCGGGTCGGTGTTGGGCGTTTCATCGCCGTTGCAGTAGACCAGATAGTACCCGTGCGGCTGAATCGTCGCGCCTTCCGGGAAGCGCCACTGAAGCGGCTTGCTTTCGTTGTCGCTCAGCGCGTAATTATCCAGCGAAATGACCTGATTGGTCGTGTTGTACAATTCCACCCAGTCGCAGACGTTGCCGCTTGCATCGGTGTAGCCAGTCAGCGGATCCGGGCAGACCTCGTTGATGATGACCGCGCCGTCCGTTACCAGCGTCGCCGCGCGGTATTCCTGATGTCCGCTCGTCGTGTTCTCGTAGCCGGGGCTGTACTCGTTTGTTGTGCCCCAGCTGCCATTCGGCAGGCGCGCATAACTCTCGTCCACCCCCAGAATCGGGGTTTTCACCGAGTCAATGAGGTAAGCGTTCGGGTCATAGATGTACAGTTCCTCGCCGTTGGAGGAAATGGAGAACTTTGCGTGCATCGGCTTTCCCGCAATCGCCTGATTTTTCTTGTCGCACAGCACAATCACGCGTTCGCCTGCCGCCAGCTCCATATCCGGGAACAGGAACTTAATCGACGTGCCCTTATTGGAAAGTCCGACGTCCTTGAGGTTAATGGCGTGGTCGGAGCTGTTCCAGATTTCCAGCCAGTCGGGGTAATTGCCGTTCTCATCCGGCATCGCGGTTCTATTCGCCGCCATAACCTCGCTGAAAACCAGTCCCTCATAATCACTCAGCGCACCGCCTGTGGAATGCACCAGATTATCCTGCGACCCCGCGGAATAATACGCCTTCTGCACCGGCTTTTTCGGGCTGACGATGACCACAATTGCCACCAGCGCAATCAGCACGGCGCAGACGAGGACATTCAGCACACGGCGTTTCTTCTTACGATATTTCACAGCGGGCGGCATCTGCTTCGGCTCTGCGCGACGCTGCCGTTTTTCGGGCTGATAAGACTGCATGGTAATCCTTTCTGCGGTCAGGAGGATATTCATCCCCGCCGCGGCGCAGGACGGTCAGGCGGATTTTCGCCATCCGTTTCCCTTTCGACAAATAGAACGATGCAGCACCGTCCTATCCTGCATTGTATCACAAAAACCTATTCCCGCGCAAGCATTATGACCCTTTTGCGCGGATTTTTCATCTTTTGGTCACAATTCGGGTGATTTTTGCATCCATCGGCGTGGGTTTCCGCCCCATAGCAAGGCAATGATGGCAGGATTCACACGCCCGCAAGCGCGATTTCCCCCTGCCACGACAAAAGTCAACTCCGGTAGTGGCGACCCGAAGGTTTCCAAAGGGCGATCGCAGACTTCGTCTGTTTTCATTGCCCTTTGGTCGCGCCCACAGGCGCGAAACCCCTGCCTGCGCAAAAGAGCAGCTTTGGTTGTAAGACCAGCTACTCGGTCGCGCCCATTTGGCGCGACAATATGCAAGTTGTGGGCAGAGCAGCTTGGGGGCGCGTCTGCGGACGCGCAAAGTTACTGGCAGGGACGCTTCGCTGCCTGCACCTTTGTTGAGCGCGTTTGGCATACTGGTCGCCCGCGGAACAGTTGGGGCGTTTGCCCCAAACCCCACAAGGGACGCTGTCCCTTGACCCTGCAAGGGGCAATTGCCCCTTGACCCCTTTTCGCGATTGAGTTGGTCGCGCTTTCATGCTCCTTCCGCGTGCAGCTTTTGGGGGCTTCGCCTAAGCCCTTGTTTGCTCCCCACAACTTTCCGTGAAGAACCCCTTTTCCCTCACTGGAACAAGGACATAATCTCCTGCGGCGACAGTCCGCCCACCATGGATTCCCCCGGCTTAATCAGCTGGTCAAACAGCGCTTTCTTCCGCTGCCCCAGCGCAACCACCTGCTCCTCAATCGAAGCATGTGTTACCAGACGAATCACCTCCACCTTGCGCGTCTGCCCGATGCGGTACGCGCGGTCGGTTGCCTGATCTTCCGCCGCCGGGTTCCACCACGGGTCGTAGTGAATCACCATGTCCGCGCCCGTCAGGTTCAGACCCGTACCGCCCGCCTTCAGCGAAATCAGGAAAATCTGTCCCTGCCCCGCGTTGAACTGCTCCGCCATCTCTACGCGGCGCTGTGCGGGCGTGTCGCCATCCAGGTACATCGTTTCGTAACCCGCATCATCCAGCTCGCGGCGAAGGATTTTGAGCATCGAGGTGAACGCGCTGAACAGCAGCACACGCCGCCCCTTCGCAATCGCTTCCGGCAGCATATCCAGCAGCATATCCAGCTTGCCGGATGTACCCGTATAGTCGTCCAAAACCAGCGACGGATGACAGCAGATTTCGCGCAGCTGGGTAATCGCCGCAAGCACCTCCGTGCGCCCACGCTCGAAGCCCTTTTCCTTGACGATGGAGTCCACGCGCTGACGCAGCCGCATCATCGTCGCCTCGTATACCTTCGCCTGTTCCGGGCTCATCTGCGCCGTGAACACGGATTCGATCTTGTCCGGCAGTTCGGTCAGCACTTCCTTCTTCAGGCGGCGCATGAGGAACGGGCTGATGCGCCGGCGCAGATCCTCCGCGTCCGTTCCATCCTGATAGCGGCGCAGGAACGCGCTGTAACTGAGCAGATACCCCGGCAGAACGAAGTTGAAGATGCTCCACAGTTCGCCCACGCCGTTTTCCAGCGGCGTACCCGTCAGGGCAAAGCGCGTCTGCGCCTGCAATTGGCGAACCGCCTGCGCGCCCTTGCTGCCCGCGTTTTTGATGTGCTGCGCTTCGTCTAAGATAGCGAAGCGGAACTCAATCGTCGTCAGCTGCTCGATGTCCTGCCGAATCAGCGGGTAGGACGTAATCAGCACATCCACGTCGTGCGCTTCCTTGACGTGGCGAATCTGGCTGGCGCGCTGTGCCGCCGAACCGCCCAGGACCATCACCGACAAATCCGGCGCAAAGCGGCCAAGTTCGCTCAGCCAGTTATACGTCAGCGTCGTCGGCGCGACAACAAGGCTGACCTGCCCTTCCTGCCGCGTCGCCATCAGCAGCGCAATCACCTGCACGGTTTTGCCCAAGCCCATGTCGTCCGCCAGCACACCGCCCATGTGCAGCCGGTCAAGCGCCAGCAGCCACTGGAATCCGCGTTCCTGATACGGGCGCAGGCTTAAGCCGTCGGGCAGCTTCACGTCCTGCACCTTGCCGGGGTCGGTCAGCAGGCGAACGGTTGCCTGCGTTTTTTCATCCACCTCGATGGGCAGTCCAAGGCTCTCCAGCAGGCTTTGCAGATAGCACGCACGGTACGCCTGCAGGCGGATGGTGTCGTCCCCCATCGCGACCGACTCCGCACCCTCCGCCTGCGCCGCCTCGAAGATGGAATCCGCCAGCGGCAGCCACTCGTCCATCGCGGACAAATCAAGGAACGAGCCGTCTTTTAGGCGGAAATAGCGGCGGCGGCGCGCCAATGCTTCCATAATTGCGAGGATTTCCTGCGCAGGTTCGTCATCCTGGGTGAATTTCAGCTCCAGCGCCGAGCCGTTCAAGCGCATTTTGCCCGCAAATTTCGGCTTGCGCGGCGTCATGCGCTTGAAGTCGTTGGACAGGTACACTTCCGCCAGTTCCTGCAAATGCTGCAAGCCTTCGCTGACGAAGTTGAAAATGGCTTCCTGCCCCGTCAGGTACACATGCCCTTTGCTGACGATGAAGCCCGCCGCCCCCAGCGCATCCAGTACCTTGCGTTCCGCCGCCGCGTCGCGCAGGAGCAGTTTTTCGCCGCGCGGGAGATTCTCCGGCAGGGGCGTTTCGTCAAACGGGTCAATGGTGCGATCGCCGTAGCGGAACTGTGCCCGCGCCACCACATCGCGTCCATTGGCAGAACGGTCAAGATACACACGCGCCACCAGCGGCAGTTGAATCAGCTGACGGCGCAGCTCATCGGAGATTTCCACCAGCCCAGTCAGTTTCAGGAACGGCACGAGTTCACCCATCACACGCGCCGCCTCGCGCACGGGATAGTCGAAGCTGCACTGCCCGCCCAACTGCTCCTGATACAGCACGCGCAGCACGCCGCGCTGCTGCTCCTCCACCGCCACGACGTTCTCCCCCACCAGCGCGAAGGAACAGGACGGCAGCAGCGGACGGAATTCCTTGGGGAACATGGCAACGACCGTCAAGCCGTGCAAGTCGCTGGAGACGCGGAACTGCAGGGGGATTTTCCTTGCGCGCACAGGCTTGACCGCAACCGTCTTTTCCCCGACCTTCAGGCGAAACGGCGTGTTCATCAGCTCGCGCAGGATTTCCTCCGCGAACGGCTCCGGCAGCGCCAAATCACGCTGTTCCGCGCCGCGCAGGAGCGCGCCAGCTTCCTTCTGCGCCAGACACAGCGCGCGCAGAATCTTCAAAATCCGCTCCTGCACCGTGCCGAAGCGCATCCATTCCGGGTGAAACACGAAGCCCTTGCCGTACTCCACAGGCGTCTGCGTGTCAATGGCATCAATCATCTGTGGAATCGACTTGACCACATACAGGCGTTCTTCACCAATCAGCAGGCAAATGCGGATACGGGGCGTAATTTGGTCGCGCACAGGTTCGAGGGTCAGGCGAACCTCCATGTGGATGGTGCCCTCCTCCGGCAGCGCGCGATCCATTGCCGCCATCAGCTTCGGGCCGGCCGCTTCCGCCTTGCGGCGCACCATATCGCCCATTGCGCCTTCATCCTGACACTTGATCATTGCCGCCACCACATGCCGGCACGCGCCGGCTTCCTCATAAATCGGGCAGCTGCAGCGGCTTTCGCCGTCGTCGGTGAATACCACATCGTACATTTCGCCATCCGCGACCTTGCAGCTCAGGCGCTTTGCGCTCTTCTCCACAATATGCACTGCGCCGCTGTGATACAGCCGCTCGCCGTAACGGGTTTCCGTTTCGCCCGCCAGAACGCGCAGGGTGTAGGGGACTTGGGTCATGCTTGAATCACACTCACACTTTCTGAAAGCCCAAAGGCAAAAAAATCCTTCAAGCCAAAATTGCAACCCTTATTCTTTCTACGTTTTCGGCGAAATTCCTGCTTTCAGGCGGAAGGTTTTTCATCTTTTTTTGACGCTGGATGCATCCGGTTGACTTTCCGCACTTTTTTCCATCCTCGGCGTATGATGAAGGCAGAATCCTCCTGCCGTTTGTTCGGTGCTGCAATTTTCTATTTGGAAGGATGTGTTTCTGATGATTTTATCCCCCCTGTCCGCCGCCATTCTCGCGACACTGCTCATGTATCTGCTGACGGCGCTGGGTGCGGCGCTCGTATTCCCGCTCCGGCGATTTCACCCAAGCGTGATGAACCTGCTGATGGCGCTCGGTGCGGGTATCATGCTCGCCGCGTCGTACTTTTCGCTCCTTGCGCCCGCGCTGACGTCCGCGCATTCCCTCCGGCAAAGCCCGCTCCTGATGTGCAGCGGCGGATTTCTGCTCGGCGGGCTGCTCGTGCTGTTGGCGGATGCGCTGCTTTCACGCCGGATGCGCCGAACGCCGCTGTCCGACGTGCGCCGCAGAACCGTTCTGCTGATTGGCAGCATCACCCTGCACAACATTCCCGAAGGCTTGGCGGTCGGCTGCGCGTTCGGTGCTTTGGCGTCCCCCGGCGGAGCGGCGTGGCGCAGCGCGTGGATGCTTGCCATCGGCATTGCGCTGCAAAACTTCCCCGAAGGGGCGGCGGTCAGTCTGCCGCTCCGCCGCGACGGTTATTCCTGCCGCCGTTCGTTCTTCTTCGGACAGTTATCCGGCGCAGTCGAGCCGCTTGCGGGGATTCTGGGCGCACTGCTGGCGATTCGCGTCCGCGCCGCCCTGCCGCTGCTGCTTTCGCTCTCCGGCGGCGCCATGGTGACGGTCATCTTGGCGGAGCTTCTGCCGGAATGCCAAAAATGCCCGCGGCAGCGTCTGATGGTTCTCGCGACGCTGGCGGGCTTTGTCCTCATGATGGCACTGGATACAATGGGGATTGGGTGATAACGCATTAACTACGTTCAAGCACCCACGTCAATAGTTCTTCATAGCCAATCGTACCATCGGCTACATGGAGAATTACCTCTATCAGTTCTTCCTGCGTATAAAACAGCTCAATGCCGCTTTTTTTAAGGAGAATAAGCATGAGTTGCGTTCCTATCCGTTTATTTCCATCAATAAACGGATGATTCTTCACAAAACCAAAGCACAGTCTGGCAGCTTTTTGATACACCGATGGAAACAACTCAATCTGGTCATACGTCATAAAGGGACTTGCCAGCGCAGATTCCAGCAAGCCTTCATCCCGCACACCATACGAGCCGCCGGTTTTCTCAATCATCTGCTTATGCAGTGCAATGACGTTTTTCGCTGTCAGCCTAATCATTTGGCGAGCGCCTCATACGCAACCCGGTTTTTTTCAATAAGCTGTTCACCAAGCGCAAGCAATTCTTCGTCAGATGCTTCCTGATATTCCTCTGCACGGCTGAAATCAATTACCAAGTAGCGCGGCGCATTATTCTTCAAAATAACCGCCGAACCTTTCTCGTCAACCAGCCGCGCAACGCGCGAAAAGTCACGGCTTGCATCAGCAATAGATACCATCGTTTCAGACTGAATCATCATTGCTTCCACCTCCTGCTTTATATTATATCACACTTTGAAAGAACAATCAACGATTATTCGCTCTGTTTCCTCTCCACATACTCTTCCAGGCACTCCCCTGTCTCCCGCATCTCCATTGACGCATCCGTGCCAACGTAGCGGAAGTGCCACGGCTCATTCGTGATGCCGGTGATGGCGGTCTTGTCCGCCGGGTAGCGCAGGATGAATCCCCACTCCCAGCAATGTTCTTCCAGCCATTTCGCCTGCTTTGTGCCGCCGAAGGACGTGCCCGGCACGGTGATGTCGAACGCCAGCCCGGTGTGATGCTCGCTGCATCCGGGTTCTGCGACGAGTTTGCGCGCCGCACTCCGCGCCTGTGCGCCAGTCATGCCCTGCTGACGATAGCTGTACACCTTGTCGTCGAACAGCTTCTGCTGATAGGCAACGCTCCGGTATCCCGCGCTGATCTGCCATGATGTCAGCCCCTCCGACTGCGCCTGCATAAGCATCGCCAGCAGCGCATCCACCGCAATCTGCTCGCCCTCGATTTCGCTGCCCTTGATGCTCACGATGCTGCTGTCACAGTAGTCGCGCATGTTGACCAGCTGCTGCGGCTGATAATCATCAGGCAAAGGAGAATCCCGGTTGACCAGCAGCGGAAGCCCATCCGCCGTGAAGCCAACCGGGATTGTGTTTTCCACCTCCGCCGACAGGAGGATCATATCGTCCTCCGCGGGAGCTTCAGGGGCTTGCGCGGCTTGGGTGGGCGCGGGCGTCGGCGTGGCATACGGCTGCGCGCTGTCAGAATAGAGCAGCTCGCGCGTATCTTCCCCGACGATGCCGTCCGCCGTCAGTCCATGCTGGCGCTGGAACAGCTGCACCGCCTCTTTCGTCGCCGGGCCGAACTGTCCATCGACGCTGCCGGTCAAATAGCCCAGCGCCTGCAAGCGCTCCTGCAATTGCCAGACGGCTTCCCCCTGCGCGCCGGAACGCAGCACCGGCACGGGCGTGGGCAGGGATGGGTCAATCGTGACCTGCATGACGTTGCCGTACCCCGGAACGGGCGTAGGCGTGCGGCTCTGCTCCACCTGCACATCACCATAGAGCCGGATTTCGCGCACGGCGAACACGATGACCGCGACCGCCAGTACGGCAAGCGCAATCATGGCAATCAGCCGCTTTGTCGTCATTCCTCCGCTGGATTTCTGCTGCACGCTTGTCCCCTGCCTTTCTTCTTTCCTGACCACAGTATACGCTATTTTGGGCGTTTATGCAAGAGGGGGGCGGAAAATGGGGGAAAGTGGTTCATGATGTATCAATACTATATTTTTATAATCAATATATTTAATATTTTATTTTCATTGTGTTTACACATTGTTCAAACATTTGTGCTACACTATACTCATATTGTTTTTTTGAACAACTGTATTGTTGCTTTCCAATTTCCAGAACGGGCAAATCCGATTGAAAGGAGGGATGCAAACCCGTTCCGCGCCGCCGTCTCTGGAAATAGTATTACATCATAGAAAGGACGACACGCATGAAAAAGTTTTTTTCTTTGTTCTTGGCTGTACTGCTGATTTTCTCCTGCTGGACGGTGGCGACCGCCGAATCCACCGACGCCGTTTCCGGCGCGCCGCTGGACAACGACATTGAGATTGTCTACAAGGAGCATTTCGACGATATGGTGACGCACTATGCGGACGAGCTGACCGAGGCTGAACTACTGGTCAGCGCCGACGTGTACGACGCCATCGGCATGATTCGCTTCGATTCCGAGGACAGTCTGGCGGCACGTCAGCGCATCTACGGCATTGCGTCGGCGGACGACCTTCATGCCATCCTGACAGGCTATTTTGACCCGAACGATGCCGCTTACACGGCGGATACGGCGCTGGATGCGCGCTTGCAGGCGATTCTCGCGGCGTGCGGGCTGAATCCGGAAGACTACGACATCAGCGTCATCCGCAATCTGAGCGGGATGCCCGAACCCATCACGGGGACGAACTGGTACTGCACGCTCATCCGCAAGGGCGTCGAGGTGGCGGAGGACGAAACGAACCCGTATGACATGGTGATTGTGCTGTACGGCGACGAGATGACGGTGGGCGCGTTTGTGCTGAATCCGGAGGTTTAACAAGGGCTAAAAAGACGGCAGGTGCGGATTCTTTCTCTGCACCTGCCGTTTAGTTTTGTTTTGGAGATGGTCGGTCGCGCCCATCTGGCGCGACAATGTGCAAGTTGTGGATAGAGCAAGTTGGGGGCGCTCCTGAGGGAGCGCGAAGTTACTGGCAGGGACGCTTCGCTGCCTGCGCCTTTGTTGAGCGCATTTGGCATACTGGTCGCCCGTGAAACGGTTGGGGCGTTGCCCCAAACCCCACAAGGGGCGCCGCCCCTTGACCCTGCAAGGGACATTGTCCCTTGACCCTTTTTTGGCTGCCCGGCTTGGTCGCGCTTCCCTTACTTGTCTATTCCCTGCGCTTTGAGGCGCTCTTGGCGCTGGTTCAGGCGGCGCGCCCTCTGCCCCATCGCTTCCACCTGCTCCATGAACGCTTTCACTTCTTCCTCACTCATGCCCTCAAACAGCGCATCCGCCAGGTCATCCGCCATCCGCCGTATCGCCGTGCGGTACTGCATCGCTTTCTCCGTCAGATACACCCGCCGAATCCGTCGGTCGAACGTATCCACTTCCCGCCGCACAAGCCCTTTCTTCTCCAAGCCCTGCAGGCTGCGGGTCGTCGCGGCGCGATCCACCGTGTACGCCTCCGCCATCTCGTCCTGCGTGCGCCCGTCCTGCTCATACAGCAGCGCCAGATACAGCACGTCCGACGAGGTCAGCTTCTCGTCCAGCAATTCCCGGTTCAGAAACAGGTTCATCTGCCGAAACAGCACAATCACGGATTTATCCACGCGCATGGATTGTTCCTCCTCTTCGTTGTCACAACCCATTGTAGCGCATTTTTATTGACGTGTCAACAATGTAAAAGGAATTTCCATCATTTTTTCTTGTTCCACAGCGCAAATCCGGCGGCACACAGCGCCAGCACGAAGCAGCCGCTGCTGTATATGGACAAGCCAAACACCTGCGGGCCGTTTCCTGCAACCGCGCCGCCGAAGATGAGCAGCCCCAGCGACAGCAGCATCAGGCAGAGCTTGCGCACCATGGCAATAACGAGCTTGCGGACGTCCTCGCCCGCGTGATGCTCAACGCCGAGATTCGCCTCGCCCTTTAAGCCTGTGCGCAGGATATCCGCCAGCAGCGCGGGGATTTCCAGCGACTTCCGGCTGCTCTCGTAGATGGCGCGGGCATCCTGCGTCAGGAGCGCACGCCAGTCCACGTTGTCAAACATCTGGTCGCCGATGCGCGCAGTAATGACATTCATGATGTTCAGTTCGGGGCTGAGGTCAGCGACGACGCCCTCAATTGTCGCCAGACCGCGCGCAAGCATCGTCAGGCTGCTGGGCATGGCGATGCCGTTCGTCTTCATGACGCTGGTCATGTCCTCGAACACTTCCGCCAAGTCCATCGTGCCCAAATCCGCCGAGCCGTACTTATCCAGCATGGCCTCAATGTCGCGGTAGAGCTGCTTTTTGTCCGCCGTGCCGTGGAATTCGCCCAGCCCCAGCACCGCATCGCGCACAAGGGCAATATCGCCGCGCGCCACGCCGACAATCGCGTTGCCAATGAGCTTGCGTTCCTTTTCGTTCAAGCTGCCCATCATACCCATGTCGAGCCAGACGATTTTACCGTCGCGGATGCGGATGTTGCCCGGATGCGGGTCAGCGTGGAAGAAGCCATCCTCCATAATCTGCCGGACGTAGTTGTCCGCCAGCTTCGCGCCGATTTCCGCAAGATCGTAGCCGGCTTCCACCAGCTTGTCGTGTTCGTCGATGCCCATGCCGTCGATGCGCTCCATCACCAGCACGTTCGTCGTGGTGTACGCGCGGTAGAGAATCGGCGACGTGACGAACACGACGTCCTGATTCAGCGCGTGGAAGCGCTCCAGATTCGCCGCTTCGGTCTGGAAATTCATTTCTTCCTGCGCAACGACCCACATTTCGTCCAGCACCTGATTGAAGTCCACCAGACTGCCGGCGGGGGTGTACTTCAGCACCTTGCACGCCTGTTTGAGCAGGATGATGTCGCGGCTCATGACCTCGTGGATGCCCTCGCGCTGCACCTTGACGACGACGCTCTCCCCGCTCTTGAGGACGGCGGCGTGCGCCTGCGCGATGGACGCACTGCCCAGCGCCTTCTCGTCAAACGACGCGAAGACTTCCTCCATCGGGCAGCCGTAGGAGGTTTCCACCACGCGCTGCACCTGCTCAAAGGGCATGGGCGACACGTTCGAGCGCAGCTTTTTCAGCGCCTCGCAGTAGTCCCGCGGCAGAATATCCGACCGCATGGAGAGGATTTGCCCCAGCTTGATGAACGTCGGGCCAAGATCCTCGATAATGGCGCAGAGTTTTTCCGGCGTGATGCCGTGCAGGATGTCATGCTTGCGCACCACGTCCACAATTTCGCGCAGACGCTGGCGATTCTGGGCGATTGTCCGCTCCCGCTCTGTCTGATTCGCGCCGCGGCGGTTCTCGTTTTTCGGCGGATTGTCACTTTCGGGCTTGTCCGCCGCTTCGGTAGGGATTTCCGGCGTAACCGGCTGCTGTTCCTTCTCTGTCATATGCTGTCTGCCCTCAGTTCTCGGTCGTCTCATCGGATGCCGAATCACCGGATGCCGGTGCATCGGATTCTGCCGATGCCGCCGTCTTTTTCGTCGCCTCGCGCGCCGCAATGTGGGCCTTCAGTGCCTCCAGCTGCTCGTCGGAGAGCGAATCCACCGCCGAAATCACATCATCCGGCGGCGTGACAATCGTCACATTCTCGCGGATGGCATCCTTAATATTGTGCTTGAGTTCCTCGTTGAGCACCTTGCCCTGTTCAATGGTCAGTTCGCCTTTTTTGACCAGTTCATTCAGCACATCCGCGCCCTTTTCCTTCGTCACCGCCGCGATCCCGACGCCCGCCAGAATCAGCTTGCGCAAATTTTCGCCCAAATCCAACATAGTCAGCGCTCCCTTCACATTCGCCAAATCGGCGGATTGCTTGCATTTTGATTTTCGCGGCAGACAGCTGCCGTTTCTATGTTGATTCGCCGCGAAGGGGGCGCATTCCTGCATGGCGGGGGATTTTTTCGCCTGACAATTTGGGGGATTTGTTTAGGAAGTGAAAATGCGCCGCTCTGTTCGAACGTCATATTGCCCACGTTTTTCTTCCTTCCCCCTTGCACAAATCCCCCGCGTGATGTACAATAAAGCCGAAGCGTGATTCACGCAAGAGTAGGAGGAGGAAACACTATGGCGATTACCACCCGCGCGTTCGGCACGACCCAAGACGGTCAGAACGTGACGATGTATACCCTGACGAACCATTCCGGCGCGTCCGTGTCCATGCTTGACCTCGGCGCGATTGTGACCAATATCCTCGTGCCGGACAAGAGCGGCAAGCTGGCGGACGTTGCCCTCGGCTTCGATACGCTGGCGCATTATGAGGGCGGCCACGGCGCGATGGGCGATACCATCGGGCGCTTCGCGAACCGCATCGGCGGCGGCGGCTTCACCCTCGACGGCACGGAATATCACCTCTACCAGAACGACGGCGAAAATACCCTGCATGGTGGCAAAGCCGGCTTCCAGAAGAAGGTCTGGCAGGCGACGCCCGTCGCGGGGGATACGGTGGATTCCGTCAAGTTCCACTACGTTTCCGCGGACATGGAGGAGAACTTCCCCGGCAATCTGACGGCGGACGTGACCATCTCGTGGGACGACGACTGCAACCTGACGTTCCACTATCAGGCGACGACCGACAAGGCGACCGTCATCAACATGACGAATCACACCTATTTCAACCTCGCCGGCTATGACCACGGCACCGTGCGCGACCACGCCATCTACATCGACAGCGACGTGGTGACGGCGGTGGACAGCGGCCTGATTCCGACGGGCGGCTACATGCCTGTCAGCCAAACGCCGCTTGACCTGCGCGAGGAGATGCTCATCGGCGACGGGCTTGACTGCATGAACGAGTGCGTGCCGATGCGCTACGCCAAGGGCTACGACTGCAACTACGTCCTGCGCAAGGGCAGCGCAATGGGGCTGTGCGCGTGCGTGCACCACGAGGAATCCGGCCGGACGATGGAGGTCATCACCGACCAGCCCGGCGTGCAGTTCTACACCGCCTGCACCACCGATTATGCGGATGGCAAGGGCGGAATGCACTATCTGCCCTACTCCGGTCTGTGCCTGGAAACGCAGCACTACCCGGATACGCCGAATCACCCGAATTTCCCGACGACGACGCTGCGTCCCGGCGAAATCTACGACACGACGACCATCTACGCCTTCCGCGTCGATGCATAATCCAAAGTGAACTGATTGCGGAGCGGCTTTTGCGGCTGCTCCGTTTTTTTGCACCCCAAACCGCCTTTTCGCATAGGCTGAATCGGGGTGAAAACATGACCATCGACGAATTTCTGACGAATGTACGGCGGATTCAGGCGGCTGATCCGCGCTACCGATTGGGGCGCGACGGCTCGGACGGCTACTGCGACTGCATCGGGCTGGTCATCGGCGCGATTCGCCGCAGCGGCGGACAATGGCGCGGCATCCACGGCACAAACTGGACGGCGCGCAACGCCATGCACGACTTGAATCCCCTGCGCGGCGCGGGGCAGCTCCGGCGCGGCGAACTCGTCTTTCGCGCGCACGAACCGGGCACAAAGGGGTACGCCCTGCCGAGCCGATACGCCTCCTCCGCCGACCGCCGCGACTACTACCATGTCGGCGTTGTCATGCAGACGAACCCGCTGCGGATTCTGCACTGCTCCGGCGGCGGCGTGAAAGCGGACACAAGCGCGAGCCGCTGGCAGTTTCACGGGATGCTGACGATGTTCGCGGGGCGAATAGGGCTGATGCAAATCGGCGATTCCGGCGACGCGGTGAAAGGGCTGCAAAGCGCGCTGATGGCGGCGGGCTTCCCCCTGCCCCTGCACGGCGCGGACGGCGATTTCGGCGCGGAAACCGAACAGGCGCTCCGCCAATTCCAGCAGAAAAGCGGTTTGAGCGCATCTGGCGCGGCAGACGCGGAAACGCTGGCGGCGCTTCGGCTTTTGAACGGATAAACAAGCAGGGCAGTCCGCTTTTTATGCCGACCGCCCTGTGTTTTGATGCAATTTTGCTGATTATGCCAGCTTGTCCGCCGCCGCACGGCACGCCGCCAGCGCGTCGTCATCCGGCGCATCCTGACAAATCACCGTATCGACGATATTCAGCCCCGCGTTATCACGCTTCCAGATGTCCATCCACTCGCCGCCGCCCCAGCCGTAGCTGCCGAACAGCACCACCTTCTTGCTGCCCAGCACGGGCGCAACCGCGTTCCACATCGGCTCGAACTCGTCCTCTTCCAGCTGCTCCGCGCCCATCGCGCTGCATCCGAAAGCGAACGCATCGTAGTTCGCCGCTTTTTCGGGGGAGAACTCGCTCGCGGCGAAGAGATCCGCGTGCGCCTGATTCGCAATGGCCTCCGCCATCTGCTGCGTGTTGCCCGTGCCCGACCAATAAATGACTGCAATCTTGCTCATGAGAGAAACTTCCTTTCACAATTGAATTATGCGCGAACGGTCAGCCGTTCAAGCGGCCATCCGGCGCGGAAAAGCGTCTGGTATGCCGCGCGGCACGCCTTGTAGCGCTGGAAAACGCGCATCGCTTCGCACTCGTTCGTGTATGCCTTCCAGCATCCGCTGCATCGGCAGCCGCGCCCGCCGTCGCGCATGAACGCGATGACGTCGCTCAAGGGATAGCCGAGGAAGACGCCGATTTCGTGCGGGAAGCAAGGCGATTCCGTCAAGCGCTGCCGCAGGAACGCCAATGCGCCATCGGGGGATGTGTCCCCGTAGCCCATTGCCCGCAGAAACGCCTGAACATCCGCCTGTGCAAGCAGCGCCGCGAGCGTCTCTTGCCGGTAGACGTACACCAGCGCGCGCTCCTGCTGCACTCGCAGGATGGTCAGCGACACGCCACGCGATTCAAGCGCCACCTGCACGCGCTGAAATTCCGCCCGAAAGCCCGCCGCATCCGCGCAGGACGAGGTGAACAGGCTGCCGACCTTCATATTCGCCAGCGTCGGGGAGCCGTGGTCAATCAGCGCGCGTTCCAGCATGATTGTGTCCTCCTGTTCGTGTTAGTTTTGGCTAACACGGATATTTTACAGGATAATGGGTGGTTTGTCAAGCTGAAAAGTTAGTGAAAGCTAACTATTTGACTAAAAAGTGCGCGATGGGCGGAATTCGCGACATTGAGCGGAAAAGGAAAACGAAAAAGCAACGAAAAAGCTGCCTCCGATGCTTTCAGAGGCAGCCTGCTTATTTTTTTTGGATTACACCGTCTCGCACGCATCCGCGTAGAACGCGTTCATCGCGTCCTCCGTCGGGAAGTTCGCGACGTACATCATGTTGCCCATCGCGCCCGACAAGGCGTCCGGCACGCGGCCGACCATCTTCATCTGCGCGGCGTACTTCGTCATCAGCTGCTCGTGGGACAGTCGGAAGTGCTTGCCGTCGCGGCGGCCCGCAAACGCGCAGAAGGCGTGCTCACCCTGCGGCATCAGCGTGCTGTCATAGGCAATCATATCCGCCCAAATCTTGTACACGTCGGTCGAGTTGGCAAAATTCATCATGTCCGGCGAGAAGCCGCCGCACGGCCGCATGTTGACCTCCAGCGCAACCACGTCGCCCCTCTTGCCCATCGACGGCTGATCCTCTGTCAGGCGGAAGAACTCGAAGTGCACAAACCGGCTGCGCACGCCGAAGGACTTCACCGTCGCGCGGCCCGCCTTGCGGACATCATCGTGCAAATCCTTGACGATGTAGTACACGGAGTTGTCGTCGTTGTTCACAATGTCCATGATAGAGACGGGACTGACGTTGCCCGTCTCGAAAATCGGTTCGCCCTTGCTGTTGATGATGGCGTCATAGCTGTTGACTTCGGCGTGGATAAACTCCTCCATAATATAGGAAACTTCCAGCTCTTTGACGATGAGGAAGTGGCGGAGGTCATCGTCGCTGGACAGCTTGTAGGTGTGGGACGCGCCCACGCCATTATCCGGCTTGACAATGACGGGGTAGCCGACTTCGCTGATGAACGCTTTGCAGCCGTCGAAATTATCCACCATATGGTAGCGTGCCGTCGCGATGCCGGCCTTCTGATAGTATTCCTTCATCTTGGACTTGAACTTGATGCGCGGCATATCGCTGACTTGGAAGCCGCTGGTGATGTGGAAATCGGTACGGAGCATGGCATCGCGCTCCAGCCAGTATTCGTTGTTGCTCTCCAGCCAGTCGATACGGCCGTATTTGCTGATGAAGAACGCGACGGCGCGGTACACCTCGTCGTAATTCTCCAAGCTGCCGACCTTGTAGTATTCGTGCAGGGCGCTCTTGAGTTCGGGCAGGAGGGTATCATAGGGCTGATCGCCGATGCCGAGGACGCGCAGCCCGTTATTGCGCAGCTGACGGCAGAACTGCCAGTAGTTGACGGGGAAATTGGGGGAAATGAAAACGAAATTCTTCATGGTTTGATTCATCCTTTTGTTTTTACTGAACCGAAGGTTCATTGGATAAACACGCGGGCATTGCCTGAAAGTGTTACCAACTCAATCGCGAAATGGGTGTCGAGAGGGTCGAAGACCCTTCGTGGGTGCAGGGCAAATGAAACGGGACGAAGTCCCCCCCTGCCGGAGTCCAGAGGCAGAGCCTCTGGCGCCTCCCCACTTACAGGATATGCGGGACATGATAAGCCACTTGCTGATACCACCAGTCCCAGTCGTGCTTCACATCGTAGCCCCAAATGTCGAACCAGACGTGAATGTCCTTCTGCGCACAGATGTCGCGCAGGCGGAATGTGCTCTCCGGCACTTCCCACGCGCCCTGCCCGACGACAACCACCGCCTTGTGGTCGTTGTACAGGCGGATAAACGGGTGGTCGGGCGAAATTCCGGCGAGATAATCCACCGGGGAATTGGCGTACACCAGCTCATCCATGTAGCCGGGGAAGCCGTATTCGCTGGTGTAAATGCCGCTGAGCGCCAGCAGACCGTCGAACGTCTCCGGGAAGCGGAAATACAGGTTTGCCGCGTGCGTCGCGCCCAGGGAGCAGCCGAACGCAATGATGCCCGGCGTGCCGTCCCAGCCATTGCGGTCGTTCGTCATGGACTGGATGAACGGCGCAACCTCGCGCACGATGTAGTTCATCCACGCTTCATGGCGGCGGATGCGGTCGTGCGGGTCGTAGGTCGCGGAGTACGTCTCCTTATCCAGCGTGTCGATGGAAAAGACCATGCACTGCCCGGATTCAATCCACGGTGCCCATGCGTCGGTCATGCGGTAGTTCTCGAAGTCGAAAAAGCGCCCGTCTTGGCAGGGGATGAACAGCACCGGACGGCCGGCGTGACCGTACACCTTGATTTCCATCTCTCGCCCGACGGATGGGCTGTACCATTTTGTGTAATATGTCTGCATGGGTTGCGCCTCCTATTATTCGCGATTGTAGAACAGAATGTGCATGAAGAAGGGAATCTGCTCTTCCCAGCAGGCTTCGCAGTGGTCACCGTTGGGGACGATGCGGCTCGTCAGCAGCACCTGCCTTTCCAGCAGACGGCTTGTTACGGCGGCGTACTGCTTGCGCATGTTGTCGTGGTGCGCCATCTCGCGCGAACCGTAGTCCATATAAATCACGGTGTCCGGGGCAAATTGCGCGTCGCGAATCAGGCGGTCAAGGCTGCGCGTGGCAAACCAGATGCTCGGCGAAAGGCACGCCGCGCGCGAATACACGTCGTTAAACGCAGTCACCGCGTACAGGCTCATCAGCCCGCCCATGCTCGACCCCGCAATCCACGTCGTTTCGCGCCCCGGCAGCGTCGGGTACTTTTCGTCAATCATGCCTTTCAGCGTATGCGCGAACCAGTCCATCGTCGTGCGCCCGCGCCCGCGGATGTAGCCGAGCTTCGGGTCTTCAAACGTGAAGGGGGAATATTCGCTCAGCCGCCCGTTATTCGGCGAATGGTTGCAGTCCACCGCAACGACAATCAGCGGCGTGTTTGTCGATTCAAGATATTCCTTCATCCCCCAGCACTTCCCGTAGGTCGCGTCGGAATCGAAGAAAACGTTATGGCCATCGAACATGTACAGCACAGGATAGCGCGCTTCGGGGTTCTCCTGCGCCTCGTCGGGGACGTACACATAGACGTTGCGTCCTTCGCGCCCGCTCAGTTTCGGGATGGGGGTTGTCCATTTTTCAATCATGATGCTTATTCCTCGGTGTTGGTGTCGGGAAATGAAATTTTCCCAACGATAGTGTAGCACAGTGCGAAACAGAACTCAACCGTTTACACCGGAAAAAACAAAAAAAAGCATTTTCGGCGGACGCAAGCGGGGCAACAGGCAGTTGCTTGCACAGGAAAAGCGAATGTGATATAGTAAAGGTGAGGTGATGACACATGCCGTTTGATTCCCAGCAGTTTTTGCAGGAATTGCAGGCGATAATGCAGCAGCAGCGCCCGCCGCGCCCGGATTCATACAGCGCCGCCGACAGCGCAGTGCAAATCCACCCCTATATGGAGGGCAAAGAGCCGCGCCACGCTTTCCCTACCTTCCTCGACGACCATCAGGTTATCCTGTTCGGCGGCGGCATCAGGATTTTTGATACACAAAAGGGCAAATTCGTGCAGACCATCAGCCGCCTTCGCAATGCGGAAATCGCGCTTTCGCCCACGAAAAGCAAGATTTTCCTTGCCAACGCAACCGCCAAAGACGTGGTTGTGTGTATCCTCTACGAGCGAATCGACGGCGTTTTCACCGAAAAGCATCGGACAAGTATCAAGGGGGTCAACACGGACGGCGGCACGCCGTGTTTCAGCAGCGACGAAAAATACGCGTATTTCTGCACGGATTTCCACCGCGTGTGGCGCTATTCGGTTGAAGACGGGACGTGCGCGTGCATCTACGAGCGCGAATATGCCGACCAGTTTCTCAATCTGGATGTGTACGCCGACCAGCTGCTCATCATGGTAGGCGCTTCCCGCGCCATCGACCATCGCGGGATTGACGTGCTGGACAAAGACGGGCATTTCCTGAAGTCCCTGCGCTATCCCGATGGTCAGGAGGCGCGCAGAACGGTTGAGTATGCCAAATGGCTGAATGCGGATGAAATTCTGATGATTTTCACGCGTTCTTACACGGAACCGTACGATGATTATCAGGTGCTTTCGTGGCGCACCGCCGCGTCGATGGAAGGGACTGCCGCGGATGACTGGAAGGTTGAGCGCACCGGAAGCAACTTTTCCGAGATTTTCCTCTCGCCGAAACGGAACTATGTTGCGTATGTATGGTTCTACATGGGCAACGACAAGCCCCGGTACACCATCAGCGTGCACCGCATGAAGTCACGGCAGAAGGTGTGCGAATTTAACGTGAAGCATCTTTATTATATGGATTTTGCTTTTTCGGATGACGACCGGCACTGCTTCCTCTGCGCGAGTACTTGCTATCTGGTGGATTTGCCCGCGTCGGATGAAATTTAAGGTAACACCGCACAAATGAGGTGGTCGGCTGGCGAATGGATTTTTCGTCAGATGCAAATGCAAATTTCGAAGGTTTACTGGAGGTAAATCGAGAAATTTGCATGCCGCAGATGGCGGAAAAGGCATCGCCAGACGCGCCGCCGAATTGTGCGGTGGTGCCTTAATTCTTCTGCACGTTCGGTGGATTCGGACGGGGCAACAAGCAGTTGCTTGCGCTGAAAATGCGGATGTGGTATCATCATGGCAAGGAGGATGATTCCAATGGAAGCCAAAGACATGCTTCTGAAGCTGCGGACAGAACGCGGACTGTCGCAAAATGCACTCGCGGAGAAGCTGTTTGTGACGCGCCAAGCCGTGTCCCGCTGGGAAAGGGGCGATACCCTGCCGAACCCGGAGACACTCAAGCTGCTCTCCAAGCTCTATGATGTGTCAATTAACACGCTGCTCGGTTCTCCGCGGACGCTGATTTGCCAGTGCTGCGGCATGCCGCTCGACGACACGACCATCAGCCGCGAGCCCGGCGGCGCATTCAACGAGGACTACTGCAAGTGGTGCTACACGGATGGGAAATTTGCGTACAGTTCGGTGGAAGAGCTGCTGGCGTTTCTGGTGCCGCACATGTCAAATGATGCGTGGCCGCCAGAGCAGGTACGCGCGTATTTGGCGGACATGCTACCAAAGCTGAAGCACTGGGCGAAGTGAATCAGGCAGATGAAGGCAGCAGGGCGGCGCGTTCTGCTGCTTTTTCGTGCTGCGCGGGATGGTCGGTCGCGCCCATTTGGCGCGACAATGTGCAGCAAGGTGGAAAGAGCAGCTTGGGGGCGCTCCTGCGGGAGCGCAAAGTTACTGGCAGGGACGCTTCGCTGCCTGCGCCTTGTTGACTTTTCCCTTGGAGTAGATTAAACGAGGAACAATTGCGGGGTCAAGGGGCGGAGCTCCCTTGTGGGGTTTGGGGCAATGCCC